>JGI20214J51088_10000506_pt1 | contig 27164 bp, 24 predicted proteins | sample WetSurMetagenome_FD_51088 | JGI IMG/M metagenome (IMG submission 51088) | reverse complement strand
TGAGGCCCCAGAAGTCTTCCTGAGCAAGATACGCAGGTTCTGATGCGCTTGTGTAAAAGTTCCAGGATTCAGTCGGAAGATAGTATCCTTGACTGAAAATGACTTCTCCCCTACTGGTAATGGGTGCTGCTGTTTTGATACCAGGTTGGATCTGTTGACTAGAAGAGGTAAACGATACCCGATCTGGTGCAACAATAGCATTAGTATTCATTTTTTTCGTTGTCGGCGTTGATTGCGGAGTGAGTCCTGCAGATGCTGCGGTGCCTAAAAAAAGGGCAGCAACGAGGATCACTGTCATGAAAAACGTTGTCTTCACTAGCTTGTTTTTCCATATACTATGTTTTGTTTTCATAAAATTTTACCTCGCCTTACTCTTCTTAAATGCATCTGGTGTTAATAAATGTTTCGCTGTAAGTATATATATATTAGTAAGAAGAAAAAAATAAAAAAAATCCAGATATCACTTCTGAAGAAAGAAACCAATGAACAGATATCATAAGATACAATAATACCATTATATAATAACCGTATTAGAAATCATTTTTAAAGAAAGAAGATAAGCTAAAAATCACCCTAGGTTTTTTCATTATTTTATTGTACATATATTAATAAAGAAATTTGAACAAAAAAAAAAAGAAAAGAAAAAAGAGCGTTTTATTGCACGCTCAGGACGAACGGCCCAATTAGTCGTGCGGTCGCTGTTTTTTCGACATCACCAGCAGTGATGAGAATATCTACCGAGCCGAACCCGAACACAAAACCGGTTTTCGCCTTTGGGCTAAACCCTGGCGTGATCTTTGCAAAGGATCCCGTGGTCTGCCGTCCAAGAAGAACCAGGCCGCCTTGTAGAGTAATGGACCAGTCAACATTGGTCGCGTCTCCAGCACCGACGTTCTTTATCTCAGCAGTGATGCTCCCAAAACTACCAGTGATCACCCCAATCTCGATACGCGGCATGACAAGGATGCTAATCGTAGAGGCTGCTGACCAACCACTCTCTAAGCCCTCACCATCTTTTGCTTTTACCTTGACGCTATAGTCCCCGACAAAGTCCCAGGTATGTTTTAATTCAACAGTAGCTCCAGAGGCGTAAGGGCCAAGCCAGTCGCTCACCGAATCTCCCCAGGAGACCATGTAGTACACATCGTTATTCTGTGCATCGGTGGTGCTAGTTGTAAAGGTATACTCAATGCCGATTTCCCCACTCGCAGGACCGGCTGGTGCACCGGGAGTCGCTGGTGGCGTGTTGACATTTGATTGGCCACGCCAGATTTTCACGGAGGAATCACCAAGAACATTGTATTCCTCAAAGTAGTACAGGCTCATCCCGCCACCACTATAATATTGATAAAGATAGTACAAACCCTGGTTTGTCATACCGCCGATCGTCTCAATGTTGTCGTCCCACCATGCCTTAAACATGCTTCTCTCCAGGACATCATCTTCATCCCAGTAGGAGTAGGTCGTGGCACCCCAGAATGCAAGACCGCCTTTGTTTGGGGCACGCAGCCATGTTTCCCCGAAGCACTCGCTTTCCGTGAACTGATTTGTCAGACACGCGTGGCTGCAGACAAACGGATACATTCCATCGTTGGTCAGACCATTGACGTCAGACTGATAAAAGACAGGACCATCCGCCCAATAATCGGTGCCTCCATGCCCGGAATAGATAGCTAAACTGCGTCCGTTGTTAAGAGCGTCCCTCACCTGTTGGGTCGTTGCTCCATAGGTATGAGAATACAGTTTATCACAGGTATAATTATTCGGAGTGAGATACGTGTCGATGACAAAGTTATGTGTCCCTTCAGAAACTTGGTAGTTATCGCTTGATGCCATAAACGCTGCCTTCAAAATCCACGAATCATCAGGGAACACCCCTGCTTCATAAAAGAGTGTTTTATCTACCATCGTGGTTACTTGCTCAGCGGTCGCAGCTGGGAATCGACTGATGATGATGTCAGCAAAATAGTTGCCGGCATCAATGGTGACGTAGTACAAATCGGTACAGGTCCCGGTCTCTGAGCCGGTCCATGTGGGGATCTGTGCGACATCACCGACTAAAAGGACATAGGCAGGTGGTACCGGCCATGTGTTGTAAGCGTTTTCTATGTAGGCATGGATGTTTTCTTTGGTCGGTCCACTGGGGATCTCTGATGTTTTCGTGACCGTGACATCGAATCCCTTGGTGTCTTTCCACGATGCTAAGGGCTGAATGGCGTCGTTAAATGCATCATCAACAATAATCAGATACCCTTCTTGCCTCGGTTCATTTCTTTGCGTTCCTTGTAAAGCGCCGTAGTTGATGAATAATGTTTTATACTGTTGATCAAAGGATGATGTGGTGTAGCGATCGATCTTCTCTGCAGTCTGCACCAGGTCGCTCCCTGGTAGGCTGATGCGTAGGACGCACTGCTTCATGATTCGCAGTTCACCTGAGACAGGGTTATATTGGACCGGTGAAATCTCCAAAAACGCGATGTTTCGTCCTCGCAGTTCTCCAATCACACTGACCTTGGCAATCGGTGAAGGAAGCAAGGTGTTCATCGCATAATATGAAGCATCACTGGTAAAAGCAACCGATGCTCCCTGGATTTTTAGAAGCGATGGTTGAACCGGGATGATTGTCGCGGGAAGCGATAATGCCGCTAGTGAGGTGGTCTCCCAGGAAACCGAATCAATAATCAATTCTGGGTTTGCACCTTGTGGGATCTCAATGAATCGAGAGATGGTTGGCATTTGTGCTTCGCCGATGACGCTAGACACGCCTTCTCCCGGCAGTGTGAGAGTCGCAAAATCCTTTCCCGCAAGGCTATATTGTCCAAATATTATCGTTTGAGGTGATACGGNGATCGTAACGACTGGTGTGCCTCCATTATAAAACGATGATTCTACAGAAACAGATGCTGTAGAGTTCGATGGAGCGGTCGGGTGAATCGCACTTACTCCAGAAGAGAAAAGGAGTATCAGGGCAACAGTTGCTTGAATAAATACAATTTTCTTGCTATTCCACTTCATTCTTCATATCCCCTAAAAATATTTTCTTAGTACATTACACTAACAAAATTCATATTTATATATCTATCGACCATATGAAAACCATAGGAATCAAATCTGAAGGAGCAAAGCTCGCTTCAATCTCGGATCATTCCGCTGTGTATTTTTCTCCATATGCACGATCATTCTTTTATTTAATATATGATAACTTATAAAATTTAAATTAATTGTTGGACTCCTACGATTAAATCATGTCTTTTTGGTGCGTTTCCGCTCCTTTTTTTTAATACATTTTAGATAGCAGCGCTGAATCAGTTTATTTTTTTATGATGACGAAAGGTCCAAGAAGGAACGCTGATGCGGTCTTTTCTGCGACATCCGCGGTCACCTTTATGGTAACTGGTCCGATACCCAGGATAAAATCGCTTTTTATCTGAGGGCTGAATCCCGGCTGTATCTTAGCGATCATCCCGGTGGTTTGTCGCCCGAGAAGAAGCAGTCCACCATCCAATGTTATGGTCCAGGGGATGTTCGATGCTTCGCTATCACCGATGTTTTTTACTGTCGTAGAAACGCCAAACCCGCCGGTGATCTCCCCTATTTCGATCAATGGGCCTGATTGGATACGTACGGTGATGCCAGCAGACCATCCGCTCTCACTGCCAGCAATATCCTTTGCTTTTACTTTCACGGTGTAGTTCCCCGTAGCAGCCCACGTGTGTGAAGCCTGCGCGATTGCCCCGGAATTAAAAGGACCAATCCATGTTCCATTGGTGTCACCCCAGGACCAGAGGTAATACACCTGCTGGGATTCAGGGTCGGTGGTGGTGGTCGTATATGAATATTCCATGTTGGATTGACCAGAACCTGGGCCGTTGGGCTGAGTAGGAATATTGGGGGGTTGGTTGGCACTTTCAGCAGCGAGGTTCTGTACTGCGTCAATGTCGCACCCAGGATTCATCTCGCTAGGACTCCCGGTTCCATCATCAATGATTTTAACGTACCGTGCTGATTCGACAGAACCATCTACCAAGTCAAACTCCGATGTCCCCATGCCAGCTCCTAAAGAGGCCCAGGGNCCATTCCAATTCGCAGATACAGACACGGAGTATCCATCGGTGGTTCCGTCNCCTTCGAATACTTTAAGATCGGGTGCATCAGGGAGGTCAGTAACATTATTGGTCATGTCGACGATAATCGAGCCGCTGACACCAAGCGATGCGTAGACCTCATCAGGTTGGCCAAGGATGGAAATTCCCTCGGTCGGGTTGTTCTGGTAATTTTCAGAGGGTGCATAGTAATCACATGTGGTGACCTGGTAGGCAAAATATTGGTCATTTGGGTTTAAATCAACATCCAGTACGGTTGGGTCCCCTGATTCAACGTCTACGGTAAATGTTTTTTCTGCAAACCCGTTGGCTCGGTAGTGAACTGTGTAGGTACCTGGTAAAAGCACACGATGGTAATCACCAATTTGTGGGTCGGCAAAACAAGGCCAGGATGCTTCATCAACCCAAATCGTCGCAGGGATTGGTTGTCCGTTGTTTGCGTTTGTAACCACTCCAGTTAGTCCCATGTTTGCCGCATCGATGATCTCCAGCATCGCATCTCGGTTGAGGTTCCATGCCTGCGGGATGTTGGAATCCTGCACTTCGATAGTCCAGTCCATGTCACCGCGGCAGCCGTAGCTGAAATCATTGCAATCGCCAAGGGTCTGGTACCAGTCATATCCTTCGACGACCCAATATCCATTATGAGAACCATATTGATTTGAGAGAGAGACAACAGCGGCATTATCCGGGACTGGTTGTGTTTTATAGTTCCAGACGTAGTTGACGACATCCCCGGAGCAATGAAATGATAATGATAAAACGAAGTTGTTTTGTAAGGCATTGTTCCGCATCGCCTGCGTCTCAGGCTCAGAGTACGGATTTGAGTTTTCCGGCATGTACCCATAGTTCCTGTTCANATCGATGCCGTGTGCGTTATATCGGGTATCTGCTTCCCTGCCATCAGGGTTGACCATGGGGATGATCCAGATCTCACGGTTGTCCACCAGGTCAGTAATCGCAGGGTCGACGCTGTAGTTTTGGACGAGATGATATGCAAGATTCAACGGCAACTCTGCAGACATGAATTCGTTGCCATGGTGAAGACCGCAGATGCGCACCTCAGGTTCATTTTCTTCGATGTCAGGGTTATCTGTGATCTTTAAACCCCAGATGATCCTGCCTTGTACGCTCTGGCCAAGATTGTACAGATGAGTGATATCCGGGTAGGTATCAGCGATGTTTTGAAGCGCGGTTGTCATTTGTGAATATGAATGGAAATCACGTCCAAACTCAGCGGTGTGCTTCCATCCTTGCTGTATCGCAATATCATCAGGAACAACACTCGGCGCAAGGTTCATTGCAGANAGCCAAGCGAATTCTTGAGAGGATACGAGAACGANGACAGAGGTTTTTGATTGATCGACATCAAGGATGGTGATTTGATTCGTAACGATATCTCTAAGGATGTTTTGCTGAGTGAGAGGGATGAGTGCAACAATGGAATCCAACGTATGGTTCACTGCTACTTGCGCAGTCGATAACCCTCCGATAATCGTTGCAGTGGTCATGAGAAAAAATATGAAAATAGCATATCTTCTTCTAGTTGGATAAATCTTGTTCTTCATACCTTAGTATCCCCTATTGTTNNTTGTGATGTTTATNCGGTTATTATATAGATAGTGGCATCATATATATAAATATCGCTTGTGGTCGCTGCNNTGATACTTTGTAAGTGCATTTGACACTTTGTTATTATGCGTAAGACATNCTCTGTTATATGCTATTAAACATTTTTTTTAAGAAGTTTGCTATATCGATTTTTCAGTTAAGGAATTTGGTAATAACATCGTACAGAACTAATTCTCTGAGACGTAAAAAGGAATCGCTAGTTGTTTACGCGGGCAGCGTGGTAAGAATTCGTTGGACACATTCTTTTAACTTGATGATATCGAAGGGTTTGACAATGTAATCTTCAGATGCAAGAAGTCCCGCCCCTGCGCTTATTTGATCTCCCAAAGCGGTTAAAAAAACAATCGGTACGGCAGACCATTGGTCGTTGTCTTTTATGCGTGCTGCAACATCCCATCCGCTCATCCCTGGCATCATGATATCAAGCAAGATAAGATCAGGGAGAGGGTTATCTTGTAGCATTTGGAGGCATTTCTCTCCGCTGTCCACGCCTATGACACGGTACTCCCCTGTTGAATCTTCTAATACGTTTTTAATTGAAATAATGATATCATTATAATCATCAACGACAAGTATTGTTTTTGGCATCCGCGCCAATCAACGGTAATACAGTATATATAATTAATGATGTTTTTTTCTTAATCATCGAGTATTTTTTTTACACCTGGGAATTTCCACTTCCGTTTCATAATAGCAAATATGGTATGACGCGGGTTGTCCGTAAGTAAGACATTTAAATAACTTAGATATTATGTACTGCGGAGATGGATGCTCCTCGATGAGTTCATCGAGGAAGAAGAGATGGGATACAATGCGGGACACTGCTGATGTTACTCGACAATTTATACAGATAATAATTGAAATTATCGGTAGAAAAACATCAGAAGAGTATGCAGCAGTGGCCATACGAAACCTTTTAAAAAAACTCCAACCAGTCTATCCCTTTTTACAGAACATAGAAATTAAAAATACGCGCTCACTAGAACTGGAAAGTTGTGTGATGGTACGGGATCCACTAAACACGATCGATCCCAAAGCGGTTGGAATCGCGCTCAAAGAACTTGTTAAAATAATAATGAAATCCTTTGGAAAGACTGCAGGATACTTTTTCATCAGGGAAACACGAGATAAAATTGGTATCGAATATGATATGATACTCCTGAAGACGATGAATATTGATTTAACGTTAATGCAGTCAAGTTATATCGTCGAAAAAAAAGAAATCAGTCTCCTCAAGATCGAAAAATCTGATGTGATACGACGGTTCTTGAAAGCTCTCATCGAAGTGTTAGAAAAACAAACCTCAAAAACATTTGCGATAACATTGATCGCCCAACGAGTTTATGCCCTACGACAACAATATTCCTTTCTTACAAACATCTCGATTAATGATCTCCGATACACCTTAGGTTCTGAGGAAGTAGCAATCCAGGCAGAAATTAACACCATTGAGCCTCGAGACCTTGGCAGAGCAATCAAATCGATTCTCTATGAAACCGATAAGACATTGATGGATCTTGGTCGAAACCCAGTCGCAGGTGATCTGAAAACGTATCTGACATCGGAGTATCTGGTAAAATTAGAGGAAATGGGGGTCACCATTGCGGTCTATGAAATTGGGTACACCGCAATTTTTAAAGAAGTAATCAAAACATTGATCATCATCATGGGGAAAACAAGCTCAGAGAGTTCTGCGATTGTCATGGTGAATTCTTTTCTAAGAAAAATTGACAGCAAATTTATATTTCTTACTCAAGTTAAAGTAGAGTCGGCTCCAAACCCGGACGAACCATACCACATCACCATCCCAAACAATCTTGATACCATCAGCGAGACCGATGCCCGACGAGCGCTCCAGCAGCTGTTTGAGATAATTATGGATTCCTTAAGCGAGAAAATGATTACTGAGTTTCTTCAAAATTTCAAAAGCACCATTGAGAAAAAATATCTGACAAAAATTGAAGAAATAGGGGTCAACTTCCATATGATTGAGCTACATCAAGAGATGTTGACACAGCGAGAAGAAAAATATCTGAAATAAAAAAACCATTCACCATCAAAAGGATGAAGTCGCAATGACCAAAAGGAAAAAAGGATGATACGATGCAATACTGCTTTTACAACGAACATTCTGGAAAAATTCTTTGTATCGATGATGGAGGGCTGAGAGAATCGTAAAGCAACCCTTTGATTTAGAGACGTATTTCTTTGGTCGAATCAGCGTAAAATTTACGTTGTTGTTCCTTTTAGTAGGATTAGTTGCCCCGGGGATAGGTATCGGATATTTTTATTTGATATCAAATTCGTTTCTGACACAAAACTCAGAATTTTTTAATGAACAAAAAATGCTCTTGGACGGCTCTGCTCTGCTCATCATCATTCTCATAGCAGTCAATACCATGCTTATCGGATTGATGGTATCCCGTTCGTTTACCAAACCTATCCAAGAGCTGCATAAAGTAACCCAAGAGCTAGAGAAAGGTAATTTCAAGGTCAGAGCCAATATCAAAACAAATGACGAGCTTGCTCAACTCAGCGATGCATTCAACAAAAGCGCACTAGCGTTAAGTAAAATGGAAGAAGAACGTCTGCAGCTTGAAAAAGCAAAATCTGAGTTCCTCAGCATCACATCTCATGAGCTCCGTACTCCGATCACCCCGCTGAAAGCGCAACTGCAGATGCTGCAGCAAGAGTATTTCGGGAAACTGACCGAAAAACAAAAAGAAAGCCTTGAGGTGATTCTCCGAAACACGGAGCGGCTCAACAAAATCATCGAGGATTTCCTTGAAATCTCTCGTATAGAGGCTGCACGACTGAAATTCACGTTCAGAATTACCAACCTTGAAGAAATAGTAAATGAAACAGTGCGATTCATGGATGGATTTGCAAAAGAGAAAAACATCATCTTAGTGATCACTGCTAGTGAGCTCCCCGCAATTGAGGTAGACCCAGATCGGATCTGCCAAGTCTTGCGAAATCTTGTTCATAACGCCATTAAATTTTCACCGCAAGACAGCCTCATAGAAATCAGCACGGAGCTGAAAAAGGACTGTGTGCGATTCAGTGTGAAAGATCAGGGGACTGGATTGAGTGCTGAAGATCAAATACGGGTGTTTGAGCCATTCTTCCAGGTGGAAGGATCTCTGAGTAGAAAATATGGTGGCACAGGGCTTGGACTGACAATCTGCCGGGGCATTATTGAGGCGCAAAAAGGAAAGATATGGGTCGAAAGCATGCCTGGTCGGGGGAGCACGTTTTATTTTACGGTCCCCCTTGCCCCAGTGTATGAGATTGAACCTATCAAGGTCCTTTTCTCAACAAGAACAGATATTGAAAAGAAATTACGAGATGAGCTTATCAATATGTTAGGACCAATGGGTGATGTCGAGTTCAACGAACTGAAAAACAAACATGCACTCAACAAAGAAGACCTTGTCAAATATGCCACGGTATTGGAAAATCAACATATACTTCGCCATCCCAATGCGGATGAGCTGAAAAGAAATATTGGAATGATTTTTGGTGAAGAGAATCGAAAAGAAGAAAATGAAAAAACTGATGAGGGAATCGGAGGAGTAAAAAAGGTGAAAGAATGAAATTAAGATGGTTATTGACAATTATGTGTCTGGCAATATCGTTAATACCGATCGCGATGATCAGTGGATTGCAGGGTTTACAGATTGCAGGAATGTTTCTTGCCTTAATCCTGGTCACCACACTTGCTGTCGCATTTGTCATCTCATATTTTATCTCCATTCCTCTTGTTAAATTGACGAGAAACATCAATGAGATCAGCAAAGGAAATTTGGATGTCGAATTGGAAAAAAGTGAGATTTATGAAATCAATAATCTGACTGATTCTTTGGACCGGGTGATGGCAAGCTTGAAACTTGCCATCCATAAAGTTGGGTTGAAAAAAGAGGAAATATTTGAAGAGACAGTAAAAGCAAAAAAGGAAGCCGAAGAAAATTTAGATATCCTGTTGAAAAAAATCGATGGTTGGATCTGGGAGATTGACGAAAAAGGTATATGTACAAAATGTTCTTCGAAAGTCAGCGGAACCCTTGGGTACTCCCCCAAGCAGATAATTGGGAAGGAGATTTTTGGTTTTTTACCGCCAGCAGATGCGAATAAATTAAAAGACATCATACANGTGATATCACAACAGAAAAAAGATGCGACCAATAAATTAGACTTATACTGGATCAGTCAAGACAATTCGCATCCGGTGTGGGTACGCTCATTTTGTATACCGATGTTTAATCATGCCAATAACTTCCAAGGTATACGGTGTTTTAGCAGGGATGCAACAGAATATCTAGTTGCAGAAAATAAGATAGAGGATCTGCAAATTAAGTTAAATGAAGCATATAAACAGTTGCATGAATTACTGCAGCACAAGCCAAAAGAAAAATCGCTCCTAGAACCTGTCCTAGATACCAAGGTTGAACAAGAGTTTGATTATATGATTCTTTTTGATGAGAATGCCAAAATCATCGATTGTACAAATGATATAGAAAAGAAACTCGGGTATCGCAAAGACGAGATGCTGTCGCTAACTTTTGCAGACGTCGTCTATCTTGAGTCACATGATGATATAAGAGCAAATCTCGATGAGATCAGAAAACAGGGGAGCATGCATATTAAAAACATTCATAAGAAAAAAGATGGGTCATCGGTCTTTGTGAGCGAACATATTAGATATATGAAAGAGCGCAATATGTTCATCTGTATGGTCAAGCAGGATGCCATGTAACGCCTTTTTCAAAAGGGGCATTCTTCGGTTTTCATGCTCGTTAAATCATATGAAACCATCAAGTATTTATGCGGATTTCTTATCTGGGGTCTTGAGAATATGGTCATAAAAGCGTCGAGGCGTTCACAAGGCGTTGAATATGCGATTCGGGATGTTCTAATCCCGGCACGGCAGTTGGAGAAGAAAGGAATCACGGTTTTAAAGCTGAATATCGGAGATCCGAACGCGTATGATTTCGATACACCGCAGCATATCAAAGATGCGTTGTACCAAGCAGCAAACGAGGAGCATAACGGGTACGCACCTTCTGAGGGTTTCCTTGAGTTACGGAATGCAATCATTGAACGGGAAAAGAAAAGAAATAATGTTTCTTATGAGCCTGATGACATCTGTGTTACAACTGGAGTTACTGAAGGGCTCCAGATGCTTCTGAACGCATCGTTAGACCCCAATGACGAGCTGTTGATCCCTGGTCCTACCTACCCACAGTATAATGTGATAACGAAATTTGCTGATGCTAAACCTGTGCCGTACCATTGTATCGAAAATGAGAACTGGCAGCCTGATGTTAACGATATCCGTCATAAGATTACTGAGCGGACTAAAGGAATCGTTCTTATCAACCCCAATAACCCGACCGGTGCGTTGTATTCGAAAAAGGTCTTAAAAGAAATCCTAGATGTCGCAGGGGAGTATAATATTATGGTGATCTCCGATGAAATTTATGATGATTTGACTTTTAATGGGAAACAGCATGCGACCGCTTCACTTGCAGATGATGTCCCGATCATCACGTTCAATGGGTTTTCCAAGGTGTATGTGATGCCAGGATGGCGCATTGGATACACCATGTTCAAGCATAACGGGGTACTTGATGAAATCCAGGATGGGTTCATGCGGATTGCTCGATCGCGCCTCTGTGCAAACTCGGTCTGTCAATATGCGTGTATTCAAGCATTACGTGGACCGCAGGATCATATCGAAAAGGTCAATGAAAAATTGCGGAAACGGCGCGATTTCTCCTACAAACGTCTCAATGAAATTGACGGCATTTCCACCGCAAAACCCGATGGCGCGTTCTATATTTTCCCCAAAATTGAGGCGATGGAAAAAGGACCTTGGAAGAACGATAAAGAATTCGTCCTTGATTTATTGCAGGAAGCTCATGTGTTGGTCGTGAATGGATCCGGCTTCTGTGCAACCTACGGGAAAGGACATTTCCGGGCGGTGATTCTTCCCCCGATGGAGACTTTGGACAAAGCGTTCGATGAAATGGAAGAGTTCATGAAAAAGAGGTTGAAACAACACTGCAGCGTCCATTCAAATTCGTAAAACACAATTTTTTGAAATAAATAATAATATAAATTACGAATAGATACTCTTCTGAGAGGTTGAGAGATGGAGGAAAAAGAACCGAACGTGTTTGACAGTCCAAAATTAGTTGAATATAAGGCTATGGAGACCAAACTTTATGGAGAGCTGATGAAAGCGTGTCGTTGGTACCATAACAAACTCAGCCTTATTTCCATCGTGGGTATTTTGGAACTCATCAGTCAAGAAATAAAGGATTTAGATAAAACAGATTTCAAGAATGATGACGATGAAACGATTAGCAACCGAGATCCGTTGAATCGATTGATCTAAGTGGTGTTTCTCTGCCATGAAATTTTCTTTTTTTTCTGCACTTGGTTTGAATAGGTTTGATTTTTTTTATAAAAGGATTATTAAAGTAGGCTTTGCACATAAATTCAGTTGCGGGCACCTCCGAGAAATCTACTTTGACTCCAAGCTCGAACATCTCTTGAATTAAAACACAAAGATTATGACATAAAGCCTTACAGAGAACCTCATTCTCTTGTGAAGCTGTAGACTTGCCACGGACATGAGACCCAAATTTCCGTTTCATCTTGGAAAACACAGATTCTATATTGGAACGTTTATGATAATGTCGCATGAACTCTTCTTTGTTATCTCTGAAAAAACGGAACATAATGTTCCAAATCGGCAATCTGTTCTCCGAGGTCTTTTTCACATTTCCAATAAATGGTACAAAAGGGATCGCTCCATGAGCCAGAATTATTCCTAAATTCTTTTCAGAAGAATATCCTTTATCAGCACTTACCTCTTTCATATGAAAATGCTTCGCAGTGCCATCCAGTAATGCTTGAACCTGACCACGATCCGAACTATAACCATCAGTGACTTCGATATGAGTTATGATGTTCGTCTTAACCCCGCACATGACATGGGCTTTCTTGAATGTTTTATGTTCATTAAAGATAAGGCGTTTAGCGAGCCAATTACCATACATAACAGTAGAAAAACCCGATGCATCCATAGCAAAATCAGACTCTATCTCTTTCAAGGGTATTGCGGATATTTCGATGAGTTTCATCAGAACCTTTTTCATAACAGGTTCGTTGAGATACTTCAATATCGTATTGAAATGTGGAGTGCGATTGATGTATCCAAGTTGCATTACCATTTGCATGTCAGATTCGCTTCGTCTACTGCTGAAGTCAAGATACTGTTTTAAGCAACATGAGAAGACCATGTCGCTAAGATTTGCTTTAGGACATCCAGCACCGTTCCTTTTAGGTTGTAGTATCTGGGAGGTCAATTCATGAAGGAGTTCTAAGAAAAGGACTTTTTCCTGTGTCTGAGCTTGATTATATGCTGCCCATACCTGTGGATAAGTCTTATTAGGTTCATTGTTTATTTCGTCGCTCGGAGTTGTGATACTCATATTATCATGGCTCCAGACCTTTGGGGTGCTGCAAACACCCCATTGGTCAAGTCTTTCTTGTCGTATGGGCATAGCATTGTATACCCATAGTATTATACTATAGGTATAGTCATCCTCCTATTTAATACTTACCTTAAGTAATATATCATAGGTAAATTTAATATAGGGAACAATTAATTACAGATTGATGGGGATCAAGGAAGTAACCGTAAAAAATTGCATCTGTGAGCGATGCGGGCATAAATGGATTACAAGAGGAAAAGAAACACCAAAGGTATGTCCACGATGCAAATCACCTTATTGGAATGTTCCTAAAAAGAAGAATTAATCTTGTTTTCCTCCGCCCCAAAGAAGGCTTCTCTGGATATAATTTCTCCCAGGATTTGGTTTGCTTAGGTTTAGATCATCACGCATCTGCTTCAGTTCACTACAATGGGTGACAATCCGTCTAGGTTTGGCGAAATCGCAACGGAATCTCTCATGGTCATATTGTAACATAGTATTACATACATCTGGTATATTATCAAAATGATATAATTTTTTAGGACCCTTAAGTTCACCCAATTTTTTACCCTCATTGAATAAATCATTGATGAACACTTCATTGCAGAAACCATATAGAGGGACTCTACCGAATCGTTTGGGATCATCTATTTTAGGTGCTCCTGTATTTTCTTCGGTATATTTTGTATGTCCATTCAACATACAGCCAGTAAGGGTTGCTCCAAAGTCTATAAGGTATTCTCCAATCCATTTTGCTCTTGCTAGGTACAATGGCATTTTATATTGGCTTGCGATTGTTCCAAGGTCTGTGATAAAACCTTCGAGGTTTTGACGTGATGTTCCGATTTCCCATGCTTTCTGCCAATCTGTTAAAGTAACACAGATTCCAGCATGACCATTACCTCTGTCGGGATTTATCCCAGGAGTTACAACCTCATCAATGATGTTATGAATGCTTGTGTCTCCTTGTTCCGTGAATATTGTATGGTTCAGGAAAAGGTGCAACCATGGGCGACCAGCATTGTTCGTAGGATGATATTTTTCGTAAAGGCTTAACATCTGTTTGTTCTGGGCAGCAACCAATTCTCGGTCCAATTTGTCAGAAGTTGAAAGTAGAGGTTTCACGGCAGTTACAATGGTGGATGAAGGAATCTTACTTGATTCTTCAATTAGTTCAACTAGATGCTTTCCGTAAGCAGATTGCTGTGTCTGTTTCCAAACCTCATCTAAATTTTTTATCCTTTTTGGTTGTAGTGGCACATCCTTTACCTTATCAAATGACACTAATTCTTGTTTCTCCCATTTTTTATAGGTGTTATAGCGAAGAAGATCCCATTGGGATTCAAGGAATAGTCTTTCAAACTCAGGAAGAAGTTTTAATGCTCCTTGTTTATTGTTTTCGATCATCATCAACTTATTGAACTCTCTTGTGCCTCTACCTGTTGCAGAAAGACCGTGTTTTAAAAGAAGAAATGGCATAGTATGAAGAAACATTTCGGGGGCTTCATAAATCAATACATGATGATTCCTATAAATCGAAAAAACTTTTTTTGTTTTCTCTTTTGGAGATGATCTTGTATAACCTCTTAACAGGTTCATCCATCTATGTGCTGGGAATGCGATTATATGCGGTTCTGTTATCAGTTTTTGATGTTCAAAGATGCTATAAGCATCTTCCTTACCATCAATTTCATGTATAAAACTAGGAGTTTTAATCGTCCTTCCGTGAATTATCAAATCTCCGACTTGAGCCGAATCTATTTTTTTTGCGTTAGTCTGAATTATAGCATTATCCATTTCGTTTTTATTATTCATTGTCCCTCCCTTTCTCCGCCATCTCATAAAAAGCTTTCATTTTTTTTATGACGTCTGGTATTAATTCATGTGGGATGATAACACTTCCATCAATGATTTCTCCATCCAACAAAGTCATCTTTTTTTCGATAACGTGAAGAAGTAAACGATTATTCGCCCCTTCAGCTAAACAAAACTCGAAAATATTGTCGTCATGTTCTATCTTCTCGAATCCATATTCATGCCGCGGTTTTCCATTGATATAATAAATAGTGATTTGTTTCCCTCGCTTGAGTTTGTAGGCTTCTCTGATTTTACATAAATCATCAAGATATTTTCTCGATGTGTTCATAGATAATTTTGTAATCTCAGCTATTTCTGAGCACGTAGCACCATCTAATCCTCTGCTTCTCAATGCTTTAAGGACAATATTTTTATTGAGGCCACTGTCAATTTCTTTTTGTGATTTAAATGCGTTTTCAGATATTGATTGGTGATTCATCAGGTCGATGTTTAGTTCTTTAAATGTTCTCGTATCGAACTCTTTTGATAACTTGTCAACAGGCATTTTTAACAACCTGTGAACGAAAACACGTATGTTATATAAATAACTTTCCTTTTTTTAAATGAATGAGTTGATGAACAATTAATTTATTGCATTGAAAAAGGTCCCAAAGAGCACCACATGTTAAACAATTCATAGGTATTGGATTTGGTAAAATACTTGAACAATTTGGGCATCTCGGTTTTTCAGATTCATACATAATTGGTAGATAGGTTGGGTAAAAGGTTACATTATTAAAGGAGTAATCTGATATAAATTAGTTAATTGGAGGAAAATCATGTATAACAAACTATTTTTTAGGAAATGGCTGACAGTTGGAATTGTTCTTCTTTTCGTTGGAACGAGTATAATTTCACTTACCGCACAACAAGCAAAAGAAGAAAAGGATGGTTATTATAAAATTGTGGTAGCAGATCAATCTCATCAATATAAATCTCAAGGTGCTGTGAGTAGTAATCCTCCTAACTACTTTAATTTATATGAAATCGCCGAATTGGGACAAGCGGCTTGGGGATTAAGCGCTGCAGATTTCAATGATGATGGGAAAATGGATTTTGCAGTATCTTATGCTGACTCTCCTTTTTCGTATGCAGCGATTTCTATTTTCTATAACCTCGGAAATTTATCATTTACCAAAGACGACATATTCACATCGGAATATTATATTAATGATGTCGTCGCAAAAGATTTTAACAATGATGGGAACATCGATATTCTGTTTACATATGATGAATGGATATGGTACCAAGGATACCAAATCAATGTAAATGGTACGGCAAATATATTATTCAATGATGGTACCAACCATTTTGGGAACCTGACGATGGTCGTACATCGAGGGGACGGTGTTCCTGATTGGTACGCTCCGATTAATCCAAATATCGCAACAGCGGATTATGATATGGATGGCGACTATGATTTTTTATGGGGAGATAATAGCGGTCAGATAGAGTTTTTCCTGAATGATGGAGATGCGAATTTCACCAGTGCTGGCATCATTTATGATTGGGGAAATGCAAGCTGGGGTGTTGCCTCAGCTGACTTTGATGGAGATGGAGACAGCGATTTTCTTGTTGCAGCAGAAGATATACAGGGACATGGTTATATCTATCAGAAGTTAAATCAACACATCCCGTTGAATCTTTCAGGGTGTTTCGACTCAGGTCCTGGTGAGATTATAACAGAAAATTCAGATACATCCCCTGGAACAGGAAGTATAGCGCCAATAGATTATAAAAATGATGAAAACATAGGTTTTATTTTCGGGCCGGGGAATAACATTTACCTTTATAATAAGGAAGGGCCTGGAACATACTCTCGGCATTTTGTCTACAAACTTCCCCCCCCTGAAGGATATTTAGACAATCTAAATCAAGGCGCTTTAGCGACGGCAGATTTTGACAATGATGGATACACTGATTTCGTCGCTGGGGGATTACAAGGAACAATACGACTCTTCATTAATGACCATTCTCAGAGTTTTTCATATCCGCCAGATACACCTACAATAAAAGGTAAAGTCAATGGAAAAGTCGGAGTAAAATATGACTATACATTCAAAACAACAGATCCTGAAGGAGATGATGTATACTATCTAATATTTATTGGATATTGGGGATCAGGATGGATTGGCCCGTATCATTCTGGTGAAGATGTAGTTGTAAACTATACTTTTGAAAAAAAAGGCACATGGGATATTCACGCTCAAGCAATGGATATACATGGTGATATGAGTGCCAGGGCAACACTACAGGTGACCATGCCTCGAACATATTCGTATAATCCATTGATTCTACGATTCTTAGAGCGATTCCCACAAGCATTCCCAATACTACGACACCTATTGAAGGTATAGAGCCGAATATTAACAATTTATGTGCAGATTTCAATTCTGCACATAAATTACGCTATTTGTGTGCAAAGCCATTAAAGTATATCTTTATGTATATATATTCTGCGATCCGTGCGGATTGTTTATCAAAAGATTAATGAAGCGCGGAAGATTAGAGAATCCAGGGAAAATCAAATGATTATCGCTTCACTCAGTATCGCTCCACTCGGAAAGGGCACCAGCGTGAGCAGCTATGTGAAAATCGTTTTAGAAACCCTGAAAAAAGAACATATCAACTTCCAAACAAATGCGATGGCAACCGTCATCGAAACAAACGATTTAGCGACCTTGTTTCACGTTATTCAAAAAGCACATCTTGCTGTTGCAGCTGCTGGGGCTGAACGCATCATTACTGAACTAAAAATCGATGATCGCAGAGATAAAGAAGTCACGATGAATTCAAAGCTGAAATCTCTGAGATAACAAATAATCCAGGTGCTTCAAAACAGTTATATGGGGCATCTTCATTCCGAGTTGCGGGAAGGTAACATGGTGTCATCAAAATCCTTAGTTGAAATATGTTTTCACGGAAGAGGCGGTCAAGGCGCGGTCACCGCAGCAAACCTTCTTGCAGCTGCAGCCTTACAAGATGGAAACAAAGGAGTACAGGCGTTCCCTTTATTTGGTGCAGAGCGACGAGGTGCACCGGTCAGGGCTTTTGCTAGAATATCAGGAGAAGAAATTAACCTGCGTAGCGAGATCTACAATCCTGATATCGTCATCGTCCTTGATGAAAGCATCATGGATATCGTTGATGTGCTGAAAGGTGTGAAGGATAACGGAAAAATTCTCATTAACACCAGAAAAAAACCAAATGATTTTGAGTTTTCTAAAAAATATCATGTGGCAACGGTGGATGCAACCGGTATTGCCCTCAAATATAATATCCTCGTTGGAGGAATGCCTGTAGTAAACACCCCGATTCTCGGCTCGGTCCCGAAGATTTTAGACCGAGTCACGCTTCGGTCAATCCAAAATGTCATCCAAGGTAAATGGACCGGTAAAAAAGAGCTAGGCGAACGTAACGTGAAAGCAACACAAGACGCGTTCGATCAGACAGAGGTGAGCGCTTGAAGAAATATCCGGTCGAAACAAGCTTATCCTACCCGAAAAAAGGTGCGATGGGAAAAACCGGGAGCTGGCGGGTGTTCAAACCTATTCTTGATAAGAAAAAATGTGTGAAATGTCTACGATGCTGGATTTTTTGTCCTGAAGGAAGCATCCATCGTGAGAAGGATGACTCGGTAAGCATTGATTATGATTTCTGCAAAGGCTGCGGTGTCTGCGCCAATGAATGTAACGTCAAAGCAATAATCATGGAACGAGAGGAGGCGAAGAAGAAATGACGGTCATGATGGATACCGGGAATCGTATCGCAGCAAAGGCAGCGGTGATGGCAAAACCAGAGGTTGTTGCAGCTTATCCCATCACTCCTCAAACTACCCTTGTTGAAGCAATTGCTGAGTATGTCGCACGCGGAGAATACAAAGGGGAATATATCTGTGTGGAAAGCGAGCATTCTGCAATGAGCGCCTGCATTGGGGCAAGCGCTGCTGGTTCACGGACGTTTACTGCTACCTCATCCCATGGACTNTTGTTGATGCATGAGATGTTGCACTGGGCTGCTCTTGCCCGACTTCCTGTGGTGATGTGTAACATCAACCGGGTGGTAGGACCAGGGTGGAATATCTGGGTTGATGAGAATGATTCGATTTCACAGCGAGACACTGGATGGATTCAGTTCTACTGCAGCAGCAACCAGGAGATTTTTGATACAGTCATCCAAGCATTCAAGCTTGCTGAGCACGAAAAGATCGTGTTGCCGGTCATGGTGAACCTGAACGCCTTTATCCTTTCTCATACCTCGATGCCTGCCGAGATCCCTGATCAACAGGTCGTCGATGATTTTTTAGGAAATTATGTTCCAAAATGGAAGCTTGATATTGAAAATCCGACGACGTTTGGCAACATCATTGGGCCTGCACATTACTATAAAGTGCGACGGGCGATGCAAGACGCAATGCTTAACGCAAAAAAACTCATCCCTCAGATAACAAACGATTGGAAGAAAGCATCTGGATTTTTCCATGGGGACCTGCTAGAGTATTACAAATGTGAGGGTGCTGAGCACATCCTTTTGTCCATTGGTGCGATTGGTGCGGAAAGCAAGACCGCTATTGATGAGCTGCAAAAAGCAGGTCACAGGATAGGTCTGGCACGGGTGCGGGTGATACGACCATTCCCCACTGAAGATATCATTAAACTAGGGAAACAAGCGGACCTCATCGTCATTGACCGCAACATCTCCATTGGTTCGGAAGGTGCCCTTTTCAACGAAGTCAAAGCAGCATTATACGGCGAATCAGACGCGAAAGTAACTGGTTTCATTGCAGGTCTAGGTGGAAAGGACGTGACGTACAAAGATATTGAAACGATGTGCCTAAAAGCTCTGAAAGACAAGGTAAGAGAACAACAATGGTATGGACTGGAGGGCTGAAGTATGGCGTTAAAAGATTTTCCTGTTGACGAATGCCTTCTTCAAGGAAACGCATCATGCCCAGGGTGCCCGGCGACCGTCGGGTTGCGCATGGTGCTAAAAGCACTCGGGAAAAAGACGTTCTTGGTCGTTCCTGCTTGCTGCACTGCAGTCATCGAAAGCCTCTATCCGCATACCTCCTTTGACGTCCCGGTGATGAACATTGCTTTTGAGGCAGCAGCAGCGGGTGCGTCAGGAGTAGAGGCAGCATTGCGCCAACAGGGACGATCCGATATAACTGTTGCCGCCTGGGCGGGAGATGGTGGTACCTACGATATTGGTCTTCAGGCACTTTCAGGTGCCCTTGAGCGAGGGACCAACTTCATATACATCTGTTATAACAACCAGATCTATTCGAACACCGGCATACAGCGCAGCGGTGCAACTCCTTATGCTGCATGGACGACGACAACTGTTGGCGGAAAAACCGAGTTTCGAAAAGAGATGGGGGAGATTGTCCTTGCGCACCATATTCCTTATGCGGCGCAGACCTGCATCAGCTATCCGGAAGATCTCTACGGGAAGATACAAAAAGCCAAGAGTATCAAGGGCCCGAAGTACATTGAAATCCTCGCACCGTGTCCCCCAGGCTGGCGGTTTAGCATGGATAAAACCATTGAAATGGGACGCCTGGCGGTCGACACCGGCGCCTGGTCCTTATGGGAATGCGAAAACGATGTGATGACCTTCAACGGAAAAAGTAAGCTTCTGTTAGAAAAAAAGGTCGCGCGTAAACCGATTGAAGATTGGATAAAATATCAAGGCCGGTTCAGCCATCTTTTTAAACCAGAGCGGGACGAGGAACGGCTCAAAGCAATCGAGGAGCATACCGATCATCTCTGGGAGCGCTACCGGAAGTGTTACGGAAAAATATGAAAAATAAAAAAAAATGATCCTTCAGAATAGAAGATTATTTTTCTTTTAACAGTCGTGCTCCCTCGCAGTCGACTGTGCAACAAAAAACCGTTCCAAAGGTAGAAAGGGTCTGACAAAGTATCGGTGTATTACCGATCGCAAACACCGAGTTTCCCAACATGCACATGCTTGCCTTTCCGTGTTCATTCGCAAGCTCGATTGCTTGAAGAACTCGCCGCTCAGCAAGACCGATTTTTCGTGTAAACTCCCAGGCAAGAAAAAAAAGGTGCTCAAGGGATGGTTTCTCCAGCAGTTTTTTTGTACAGTATCGACCATACGATGCAATCTCATGCATCTTTGCTGTATCGGTTAGTATCTTTTTTGNCTCAATCGTTTGACCTATCACACATAACACAATATCGTATTTCCCAGGGATATGCTCAACCATCCCCCATGGGGGAAGCCCTGCTTGTTGTCGTATCTCAATTCCACCAAAATCACTCGCGATCACATCACCTAGACCGGTGTGTGAAAGAATTTCAGCGTAATGCGCTGCTTTTACTGCGTTTTCTCGGGGAAGGTTCAGAAGATCAGCCAATGCAATCGTTGAGCTTAGTGCTCCTGCCGCACTCATACCAAATCCCTGGCTTACTGGCAGGTCTAGCATGGTATTGACGGTAATGGCAAACGGGGTATCTCCTAAAAGGTAACTCAACGCCATTTTTGTCACTGGTGCATCCGATGGTTTTCCATTGATTTGAACAGCGATGGTGCTTTGTGGTGCCGGCTCAACGGTCACCTGACTGATCGCACCCAAAGAAAGCGCGATTCCAGCGCCACGCGAGCCAGAACGGTCCAGATCAGAACCAGAATAGATCGGTTCAAAGAACGCAGAAACGTGCCCAGGAGCAAACGCAATTCCCTTCATAGACCTCACTTGTTCGACTGTCTCAGCATGTCAAGGATAACAGAAGCAAGCTCTTCTTTTTTTCCTTTCTTCCAAGAGCTTTNCCCTTTTTTTGGAAGAATCAAAATCTCGTTATGCTCCCCGCCAAATCCAGCAAGTGTATTGCCAACCGCACCATTCAGATGATATTTCGTAAGGAGCTGCTGCGTCTTTCTTTTTACGTTTTTCTTTTGCGCTTCGGTTTTAAACGCAATGATGGTTGCCTCAGGTGCATGTAATCGTAAGGCNTCAAGGATTATTGGTGCGGCAATACACTGAAGAGAAATTGTATCTTTTCCTGAACGGATTTTTCCTTTTTGTTTTTTTGGGATGTAGTTTGCGATCGCTGCACAGACGATGATGCTGTCAAATTGTTTCAGGTGTTTGTCTTTGAGCAATTTCAGCAGATCGGTCACTGTCTGATACCGTTTGAATGGAATAAAGGAGGGAACGGGCTCTGTTGCATGCCCATACCAGAGTTCAACATCGGCGCCTCTTTCGAACGCATCCACACACAGCGAGATCGCAGTTTTTCCGGAGCTCCGATTCGTCAGTACTCTGATATCGTCGATGGGCTCTGCAGTGGCACCACCTATGATCAGNATCCTTTTCTTTTGTAAATCTTGCCTCCCGATCGTTCGAATGACGGTTTCAACGATCTCAGAAACCTCAGGGAGTTTTGCTTTATTCCCTGTAATAGGCGGATCGATGAACAACACGCCATGATCCTTGCAGATGTCGATATTTTTTTGGACGATTTTATGGTCGTACATCGACAGGTGCATGGCTGGGACAAGAAGGATCGACACTCCGGACCCCAGTGCAGTGGTTGCGCATGTGGTCACCGGTGTGTCATCGATACCCCTGGCGATTTTTGAAATCGTGTTTGCCGTACAAGGCGAAATCAATAGAAGATCAACAGGATCCGCAACCAGACCACACCAGGAAACATGTTCGGTCTGACCGGTGAGCTGAACCACAGGTTTATGAGAGGTTGCGAATTCCAACGCGTCCGGATGTATGATACGTGTTGCCGCCGGGGTCATGACCGGGTAGACCGTTGCTCCATGACGGATGAGCTCCCGTGCAAGTTTAATACATTCGACGGCGGCAATACTTCCGGTTATCCCAAGAACGATTCGTTTGCTGGAAAGTTTGCTGTCTTTCTTCCCGCGCAATTCCTCTGCAGGATGCATTTCATCACAATTCTTTTATCGTACGACCAGCACAGACCGGCTTGCATGTCGTACTACCTTGTCAGTTACGCTACCAAGTAAAAATCTTCCCTCTTTTCCATATCCTTTGTAGCCGATCAATATAATATCGCTATCATATTTTTTTGCAATAAGCAGGATTTCATCAGCNGGATCGCCTGCCTCGACCGCAACATCGACCTTACTTAATTTTCCTTCAAGTTCTTTTGCGATCTTCCCGAGGTTTTCCATCGCTTTTTCTTTAAAGGTCCCAGGAGTGACTACGGTACTTAAATCAATGGTCGGCAATAGCATGTTCGTAAACGTCGATTCGACAAGCGCAGCAGGGATGACTGTCAAAAGGACAAGTTCATCATCATGGGTCGAACACTGCATGGCCATATCAATAGCTTTTGTCGATGCTTCTGATCCATCATAGGCGACTAGTAATCGTTTCATTTTTCACCACAGTACTGGTGGTAATGGTGAACTGGCTAAAAAAGATTTTGTATTTTCTTCTCAGAATCAAGGATACAATTTCAGAGAAAAAAAATTGTTTTTTGATCGTCCTTGGTAAATATCACTTTACTACCTACAGAGATACATGATAAAATCTGCAAGTGGCAAGCCCTTTTCCCATCGCATGATATAATTCCCACTTTTACTGACGCTCAGTTTCGGGAGCCGATTTTGTAGAATCTTAGCCCGCCCCTCAAGCTGATGAATCTCCATGGTAAAAAGACGCCAGGAGTCACCACCATGGCCTTTCAGACGAAAACCATAGACCGGCAACGTTTTTGTTTTTTCGCATTCACGCTGCATTTTTTCTGCCTGTCGTTGGAGTTTCCCATCCACGCTGCTGAAATGTAACGTGTCCGTATTACTTGATTTGATCTCCATGAGAAAGGAGATATCGCCTCTCAGAGCGACCAAGTCAACACCGAATGAGCCTGCGGCACGAACAACGATGAATGGTCGACCCTGGGTCAAATAATAATTTCCTTTCTCCAGTGCAGAACACGTTTTTGTGATCCTGGAAAGAATTTTTTCATCTCCCTCAAGGATGCCTTTTAATTCCCGTTCGTACACGCTGCTCATATGACAAAGGTAAAATACCTCGTAATGTTTTAATGTTTGGGATTGGAGCTTTCAATCAGTCAGTGATTTGGTGAACCGTTATGAGCAAAGATGTTCTCGTTAAAGAGGTTATGAAGACAAAGCCGGTGATTGTACAACCATTTGTAAACGTTTTAGAAGCAGCACGGATCATGAAGCATAATAAAATCGGAAACGTGATTATCTCAGAAGTAAATCACCCGATTGGGATTCTCACTGAAAGCGATATCATTAAAAAAGTAGTCTGTGAAGGGAAGAACGCCCAGGATGTACTGGTTGAGGAAGTCATGAGCAGTCCGATTGTTGTGGCTGAGCCGTACATTACCCTACATGAGGCCCTGAAGATTATGGGGAAGTGCAATATCAGAAGACTCCCTGTGGTAGAAAACAGTCAGCTTGTCGGAATCATCACCCAGCGGGATATCTCTCGGCTGTCGCCTGCATTGACTGAGATCGCACACGAATGGTCCAACATCGACACCACAGATGAGGAATATCTGCAAAGCCAGACATTCTCTGGGAAATGTGAAGATTGCAACACATTGTCGACAAGCTTGAAAAGTGTTGATGGCAGGCTCCTTTGTGACGACTGCGTTGATGGATTAAAATATGAATAATGTTTTTTATACGAATAACATAGGAGGAAAAGAATGATGAAAGTAAAAGAGATAATGACGACAAAAATTGTTGCTGTAGATAAAGATGATAGTCTAAAACGCGTGTTGGATCTGATGAAAAAGCATGATATCACGAAGATACCGGTGCTTGAGGAAAAAAAATTTTTTGGTCTGGTGACTGATAATGTGATTGCTTACAAGCTGGGGTCGATACGCAAGCGTGGTGTGACCGCATCCCGGCTGCATGCTTCATCGGTAACAGAAAAAGAAGTAAAAGTCGTCTCTCCGGAAGAAGAGGTGAAAAACATTTTAGCATCTGTTGGTGAACCTGGTCCGACGATGCTGCCGGTCGTTGAGAAGGAAAAGCTTGTCGGGGTGGTGACAAAGGCCGATCTTCTTCCGTTGGTTAAAAACAAGAATCCGCTTTCGATGATCATGCAGAGGAATGTCCATACTGTGAATCTTGATGACCGGGTGATCCATGCACGGCGGATCATGATTATGGAAAATATCGCTCGTCTCCCTGTCCTTGATGATAAAAAACTAGTCGGGATTATCTCCGATATTGAGATTGCGTTGGCATTTGAATCGTTGAAGAAATCCTTCTCCATAGGAAAGCAAAAACATCATCTTGATGAACTTCTGGTCAAGGATACGATGCGAGCACCGGTCGTGTGGGCTGCACCTTCGATCAGTATTTTCGATGCAGCACAACTCATGTATAATCAGAATGTCGGATCACTACCGCTGATGGAGAATGAGAGACTCGTCGGGATGGTTACCAGAACAGATTTATTAAAGACGATTGTGTTGTAAAAAGCTTAAAGTAACAAAGATGATTCACTATTGTATGGTGTACCATATTGCCTCTGATGAGGAAATCCTCGGTGCGGTGAAAAAGGTTTTTCAGAAGAATCATACGGTTTCTTCTCAATTTAAGCTAAAAAGACTTGTTGAAAAGGAATTGCAGTCGCAGAAACAGCAGTTCCATNTCAGTGGACCGCGGTTGCGTACAGTCGTTCTTCAGAGCGGTTTTGTACATGTAGAGATCCATACAAGGGATGGCGACCCGGATAAGATTCTGCATAAATGTCCTGTCTGTGGAGGGGCATTGCAGCGGGTAAAAAACCAGACGATCTATGGTGGCGAAGTGACCCTGGAGTTCCGCTGCGGGGTGTGCGGGTATTGGACCGGGAAGAAAAAGAAGATCCCTACCTTATACGTTTTTCATCTGAAATAAATTTTTTTTTAATAATCAGTTGCAGGTAATAAGAGAAGGTTCTATTTTTTTTTTGTATCAGGGTGTAAGAATAGCATAGGAGTATAATAAGTGTTATATAATATTAAAACAATATATCAATATAATATCTGGTAGATATGAAAAAAATACAACTTCTTGCCATACTGGCAGTGTTTTGCCTATTCTCCACAGTACCCAGTACTGCACTCGCAGCAGAAATACCGACATTTACCAGAAGCTCTGAGCAATTTAAAGAAGGATATCGATTCAATGTGCAAGGATGGATCTATGTCCATGTCCAAGGAGATCCTTTCGAACGAGGATTCCAACACGGGTATCTCCTCGCCGCTGAAATTGTCGATATGCTCACCCGGTGGAGCAGCATCATCCATAATTATCCGATTATTAAGACCATCAGTAAACATCTCTCAGATGCAAAGTTTGAAAAAATGTCAAAGACCTGGTGGGACTTTTGCACCACGCAATGCTACAGAATGTACTGGGATAAGTTCCCAGAGGAATATCAGCAAGAGATCAAAGGAATCGCTGAGGGAGTAGCATCGCGAGGCGGAAAACTCTTCGGAAGAAACGTCAATTATCAAGATATTCTTGCGATGAACGAGATGTATGAGTTCCTCTCTAAAATTACAAAGATCCCCAAAGGTATTCACCCTCTCCGAACCCTTTTCCAACAACTTCGAAAGATAGCACCCGAACTAGCCTATGCGGATGAAACCTCACTCATCGTGACATTCTTACAACAATCACCGGCTCACCACTGTAACGGTTTTGTCGCAACTGGCAATGCCACCACGCAGGGTCAACTCGTGTTTTCTCAAACAACGATCTGTGGTGGCGGAACATGGTGGTGGACCTTTTTTGTTTCCTTACGATGGAACGTCCTTCTGGACATCCAACCCAGCGAGGGAAATCGCGTTATCATGCCAACCTCCCCGGGGTTAATCTGGAGCGATGAGGACTACTATCAGAACGACAACGGACTGGTCCTGCTCGAAACAACGGTTCCCCAGGGACTGTATGACAACAAAGGACTGCCCCTTTCCATACGGGCACGAACCGCGATGCAGTACGGCAACAGCATTGATGACATGCTCTTTTCACTTCGCTACCGAAACGACGGTAGCATGAATGCGGTCTGGCTTCTTGGTGA
>JGI20214J51088_10000505_pt1 | contig 27170 bp, 20 predicted proteins | sample WetSurMetagenome_FD_51088 | JGI IMG/M metagenome (IMG submission 51088) | reverse complement strand
GGAGGATCTTCAGCTTGTGGAGTACTTGGCTATGCAAAAGCCGATTCTCTATATGCCGGAAAAGTAATAGTAGTTACTGATAACCTTGTTGATTTTCCATGTTTTCCTATGGAAATTGAAGGTAATAATGTCGATTATGTTGTGGTTGTGGATAAAATCGGAATACCTGAAAAAATTGTCTCAGGTACAACTCAAATTACCAAGAGTCCTGACAGGCTTTTAATAGCAGAATTGACCTCTTTATTTCTTGAAAAATCCGGGATCTTAAAAGATGGGGTAACAGTTCAGGCAGGCGCAGGAGGGACCTCTCTGGCCATTGCTGTTTTTTTACACCNGATCATGAAAAGCAAAGGATGGAAATCGAAATTCGGTTTNGGAGGAAGTACAAAATATATGGTAAAGATGCTGGAAGAAGGTCAGATGGGTTATATTCTTGATGCCCAGGCATTTGATCTTGATTCTGTGAAGTCAATAGAGAATAATCTTAACCATGTTCCTTATCCGGTTTTCAATGCTTATAATTACCATTCAAAAGGAAATCTGACCAGTATGATGGATATTATGATACTGGGAGCAACCGAAGTCGACCTGAATTTCAATGGTAATGTTGTAACTCATTCAGACGGTTACCTTCTGCATGGTATTGGCGGATGGCAGAACTGCCTTCATGCAAGGAATGTCATTCTTCCTGTTCCCCTGTTCCGTGACAGGATCCCTGTGATTGTAGATGAAGTAACAACCCTTTGCGGACCTGGCGAACTTATTGATGTAATAATAACAGAAAGAGGTATTGCAATTAATCCCCTGAGGCAGGATCTTATCGACAGTGTAAAAGGAAGCGGCCTTCCTTTAAAAAGTCTTGCCGAGCTTAAAAATGAGGCTGAGAAAATTTGCGGAAAACCGCAGAAACCACAGTTTGAAGAAGATATTGTTGCTGCAATAAAGTGGGTTGATGGAACTGTTATTGATGTGGTGAGGAAAATTAAATCCATCTAATTCTAGAATATGGAAAGATACAAATGTGTAATCTGCGGGTATATTTATGATCCCGGACAAGGAGATCCTTCAGGGGGTATTGAACCCGGCATCTCTTTTAATGACCTTCCGGCTGATTATACCTGTCCTGTATGTGGCGCAGGAAAAGACGAATTCATTATCTATGATTAATAGAAGCAGATCCTGTTGCGAATATTGCTGATTATTAATTATTAACAGGCATATTTCTGACTACATCAATTAACAGGTCCCAGAACATCTGTGCTGTTTTGATTTCAATCATCTCTTGTGGAGTATGAGCTCCTCTTATTGTGGGTCCGAATGATATCATGTCAATCCCCTTAATTTTTTCATAGACCAGCCCACATTCTAGACCTGCATGGATTGCCCTTATCATGGGTTCTTTACCAAATAAATCGAGGTACGATTTAGTGGTTATCTTAAGTATCTCAGAAGTAAGATCAGGTTTCCATCCGGGATAGCCGTCAGAATGAACTACCTCTGCCCCGGCAAGTTTCAGACAAGATTCAACCATTGAAGATATTTCATGTTTTGAGGATTCAACTGAGCTCCTTTGAGTAGTTACGATTTTAATTATATTCTTCTCACAGAATTTTGCAGAAGCAAGGTTTGTGGATGTCTCAACAAGATCATTCATCTCCCTGGACCATGCTATTGCACCATGAGGGCAACAGGAAATAGCATTTAGAAATTTTATCTGGTTCTCCTTATCAATAACAAATAAAGGGAGTTCAGTTTCTTCTGTGGATACCATTAAATCCTTTTCCAGGTCTCCGAATTCATCTTTCAGGATAGAATAAAAATTATAAATCCAGTTTTTAATCGGTTCAATCTCTCTTTTCTCAATTACTATTGTTGCAAAAGCCTCTCTTGGTATTGCATTTCTCAGATTACCCCCATCAAAAGCTGATATTGAAATATCAAATTGCATGGAAATATTCAGCAGAATCCGGTTCATGATCTTAACTGAATTGCCATAGCCTTTGTGAATTTCATCACCTGAATGACCTCCGTGAAGACCGGTAACAGATATTTCCAGAGCATATGAGCCAGCTCTGACAGGCAATGGCTTGTAAGTCATTGTTCCCACAGTATCCATTCCTCCGGCACATCCAATGAAGAGGATACCTTCATCTTCCGAATCGAGGTTTAAGAGTGTTCTCCCGGTGAAAAAATCAGGTTTAAGATTGATAGCACCTGTCATACCCGATTCTTCATCTACAGTGAAAAGACATTCGATTTTCCCGGTTTTGAGAGTTTTGTCAGTCAGAATTGCCAGTTGTGATGCTATACCAATACCATCGTCGGCTCCCAGAGTAGTACCTTTGGCTGTAACCCATCCATCTGTTACCAGAGGGATTATCGGATCAGTAGCCCAGTCATGCGGATAATCAGCATTCTTTTCTCCAACCATATCCATATGACTCTGCAGGACAACAGTTTTCCTGTTCTCCATTCCCGGACTTGCCGGTTTTACAATCAGAATATTACCGACTTCATCCTCTTTTGATTCAAGATTATTTTTCCTGGCAAAATCAAGAAGATACTGTCTTATCTTTCCTTCATTCTTCGATAATCGAGGAATATTACATACCTCTTCAAAGTAGATCCAGACTGGCATTGGGTTTAAATGGCTTAACACGCTCATAATTGGAAAGGTAAAACCTGATTGGGCGCAAATTTAATATTTTATTTCAGTTTCAGGTTCAATTGATAAATTATAGTTTCGTTTTAAGAGCTGTTAAATTTTAACTATTTTTACAATACAGTTCTTCTGAAAATCAAATCTTTTATACAGTATATGGCAAAATTCACAATTGTTAAGTTACCTGGTGACGGGATAGGTGCCGTAGTTCTTAATGAAGCAATAAGAGTGCTGGATGCTGCTGGCTTTGAGGCTGATTATATACATGGTGACATTGGTTGGGAGTACTGGTGCAAAGAGGGGAATCCCTTACCACAGCGAACAATCGATCTTATTGAAAGGTATAAGCTTGCTCTTTTTGGAGCCGTTACATCAAAACCTAATGATGAAGCAAAAGCAGAACTCAGTCCTCATTTGCAGGGGAAAGGCCTTACCTACTCAAGTCCTATTGTAGGTCTGAGGCAGCATTTTAATCTGGATATCTGTGTTCGTCCGTGTAAGTCATATAAAGGGAATCCGCTTAACTTTGTCAGAAGAGGAAAAGGAAATACAATTGACGAGCCTCTTGTTGATGTAGTAATATTCCGCCAGAATACCGAAGGATTATATTCAGGTGTTGAATGGACAAATCCTCCTGCGCAGGTTTATCAGGCTCTCATGACTCATCCTAAGTTTGTTGAGAATTTCGGTAATGTCCCGGTTGAAGAACTTTCAATATCTACAAGGATATTTACAAGGAAAGCCACAGTCAGGATACTGATGGCCGCCTTTGAACATGCCAGGAAATTTGGATATAAATCAGTCACTCTTTGTGAAAAACCGAATGTTATTAGGGAAACCTCAGGTTTGATGTGGAAGCTGGCTAAAGAGATACAGAAAAGTTCTTTCCCTGAAATTAAGCTTCTTAACACCAACATAGATGCCCAAATGATGTGGCTTACAAAGAATCCTGAAGATTATAATGTTATTGTTGCCGGCAATATGTTTGGTGATATTGCATCTGACGCTTTTGCGGGACTTATAGGCGGTCTTGGATTTGCCTGCAGTGCTCAGTTTTCTTCCGAAGGCATAGCTGTGTTTGAACCTACCCATGGATCAGCGCCGAAATATGCCGGTTATGAGGTTTCTATAGTAAATCCTATAGCTATGATTGAATCGGCTTGCATGATGCTTGACTATATCGGGGAGAAGAAAATTTCATCCAATATTCGTAAAGCTATTTCTGCAGTAATTTCAGAAGGTAAAGTAAGGACTTATGATATGATGAAAATGTCAGGGAGACCTGAAGTTATTCAGGATGGCGCTGCTTCAACAACCCGGATGACAGACGCGATAATTTCAAAACTGGACCAAATTAAGTAATGAATATGTCTGATCAGGTTAAAGAATTATGGCCGGAACTTGAATGGATCAAAGACAAAGATCTCAGGGAAAAGACTGCAAAAACCTGGGAAATAGCAATTGAAAGGAGTGTCCTGTCAGCTCAGGACCTGCATAAAATTCCTTTCACTCTGCTTTGCGGTCCTGATCTTAAGGTCAGTTTCATGGCTCATAAAAGATGTGTCGTAAATGTGGCAAAAGCCAGTGGAGAAAAGATGAATGAATTCTTCGGAAAAGATCTGCCAGTTAATATGGATATACTTATATCAGGAGCTATTCTTGCGGATGTGGGTAAATTACTTGAATATGAGCTTGATAAAGATGGTAAAGCTGTCCAGGGGAAATACGGTCAATATCTGAGGCATCCGTTTTCAGGTGTATCGCTGGCAGAAGAATGCGGATTGCCGCCTGAAGTTTGTCATATTATTGCAGCTCATGCACATGAGGGAGATCTGGTGAAAAGAACTACGGAGGCATATATTGTTCATCATGCCGACTTTATGACCTTTCTTCCTTTTAAAAGCAGACTTATTGTTTAGTTAACCTGCACTAATATTATCAGCCTAACTTCATTTTTTCGACTTCTTCAATATTCCTTTCATTAGTAACAGCCTTGGCATCAGGAGTATATAGGTAATCTATCAGATCCTGATATTTATCCATTATTTTCCCTCTCACAATTTTCATGGTGGAATTCATCAACCCATTGTCTTCAGTAAAACTTTCTTCAAGAATCCCAATTGCAACAGGAAGCCATCTTTGAGGAAACATACTCCCGAATTTTCCATTTATACGATATTCATTTATCTCGTTTTCGATCAAAGTGATCACAGCCCGTTTTCCTTCATCAGAATCGGCGGTCAGATCTTTTTCCTCGAGATACAATTTGAGCGCATGCTGGTTAGGTACCACAATTGCAACAGTATATGGTTTCTGGTTATTGTAAAGCATGCATTGATCAATATACTTTGATTGCTCGGAAATTGCTTCTTCAATACCTTCAGGACTGAATTTTTCACCGTCATCAGCTATAAGAAGGCTTTTAAACCGGCCAAGAACATACAGGAATCCGTCTTCAGACATATAACCCATATCGCCCGTATACAGCCATCCTTCTTTTATAGTATCTTTTGTGGCGGCATCATTTTTCCAGTATCCGTACATAACATTTTCCCCACGGATAACAATTTCTCCTTTTTGACCAACAGGGACCTGTTTACCTTCATCGTCACAGATCTTAAGATCCATATTATTTACAAGTACCCCTGATGATCCCAGTTTGTGTTTACTTGTGGAATTGGATGAGATAACAGGAGAAGCTTCACTTAATCCATAACCCTGATACATTGGAATTCCGATGGCATAAAAAAATCGTTGCAGCTCAATTTCAAGAAGTGCGCCACCACCTATAAAAAAGTCGAGCTCACCACCATAGGCTTCACGTATTTTACTGAATAGCAGCTTGTCATAAAAATTCAGAAGGGGTTTCTTAAGTTTCTGTAAACCAGTTCCTTTATTCCATCCCTCTTTGTTATATGCATAAGAAATTTTAAGTGCATGATTAAATAGAAGTTCGATTGGTTTTCCTTTCTCCTTAATTCCCTTCTCTATATTCTTTCTGAAATTCTTTGCTATGGCAGGTACACTCATAAGCAGATTAGGTTTGATCTCTTTCAGACATGCTGGAAGGTTCCTTAAAGTCTCCATGGGTGTTTTTCCTGTTTTCACTGAAGCTATACTGGCTCCCTTTCCCATAAAAGCAAATATTCCGCATGTATGGCCGAATGAGTGATCCCATGGCAGGATCAGGAGTGTTTTATAAAATGAAGGAATATCCATCAGACTATAAGCCTGATACACGTTTGTAACATAGTTGCCATGTGTCAGTATAATTCCTTTAGGGTCGGCTGTTGTACCTGATGTATAACAGATATTTGCAAAATCAGCAGGGGTGAGACTCTTAAATAATTCTTCAAATTTCACCATGTTTTCAGGTATTTCAAGCCACTCTCGTCCAATCTTTCTCACTTCATTAAAATGAATCTCATTACTTGAATATTCTTCCTGGGTGTCGAAATGAATTATTTTTTCTATTGTAGGGCAATCTTTTATAACTTCTTTAAGTTTCTGAGCCTGAATTGAAGAGACCAGTATCATTCGTGATCCGGAGTGGTTAATTCTGAATTTCACTTCATCAGAGTTTAGTTTTACCGATAATGGGACATTCACCGCACCGGTATAAAGAATTCCCATTTCTCCGATTACCCAGTTGTTACGTCCCTCTGAAACAAGACTTAGCCTGTCACCTTTTTTGATCCCGAGATTAATAAGTCCGGCAGCAAATTCGTACACTTGCTTTCTTGTTTCATCATATGTTGTACCTTCATACTTATCATTTGGTTTTTCCCACATGTAAACTTGATTGCTGAACTTTTCAACGCTTTCTTCAAAAAACTGTATTAAGGATTTCATTTACTAAGTTTTAAGGATTTACAAGATTTTTATTAAGCCGAATATACAAAATCCGCAGTATTTTTGCATCCGGAATGGATTATAATATCTTTTGTTTTGGTTTTCATTATTGTGTACCTTTGATAATCAGATCTGAAAATTTAATTTGATCTGGTTCCTCATTATCTAATTGTTTTATTATGAGACATCTATTAGCAATTCTATTAGTATCACTTTTGGTTATTTTCCCATCATGCAAATATTTCAAAGGTGGTTTATTTGGAAAAAAAAGCCAGAGTCTGGTTGAAATGATGGCAAGGCAAGACAGCATACTGGCTGCCGATTCTATCAGGAAAGCACAGGAAAAACAGCTCTCTCTTGAATCTGCAAAGCTTGAATCTGCAAAACAGGCTGATGTTGAACAGTTAATCCTTGAAAACAAATTTAACATTATAGTAGGAAGTTTCATTACACCTGATTACGCCAAAGGTTTTAGTGAGCTTTACAGGAATCAGGGATTTGATGCAAGAATTATTAAAATGGAAGGATCTCAGTTTGAACTTGTTTCGTCTGAATCATTTAAGAGTTACAAAGAAGCGTTTGTCAGGTTGAAGGAGTTCCAGAACAGTACCGGACATGATGCCTGGATATACATTAAAAACTAACTCAAAAAGATTGCCTCTCCAAAAGAATCTAAATCCTGGTTGGTAAATATTATCTTACAAAAGAGAGAACCAATAAATTTTCGCAACTGTTTTTCTCATCTTTAAAATGCAGCTTAAGCGGGAGAATGTTGATGGATTTCTTCCTGATTCATAACATTCATTTTCTGAATATAGTTTCTTTGCGGTCAGGGCCTACAGAAACCAGAGTGATTGGTACACCAGTATTATTCTCAATGAATTCTATATATTTTTTAAGAGACTCCGGTAAATCGTCGAATTCCTTGATTCCGGAAATATTCTCATTCCAGCCTGGTAATGCGGTATAAACAGGTTCAATTTCAGAATCGTTATTAAAAGGTATTTCAAGGCATTCTTTACCGTCAACTTTATATGATGTACATATATTTATACTTTTGAAACCCGACATTACATCTGCCTTTGTCATAAAAAGCTGAGTAATACCATTTATCATTATAGAATACTTCAGAGCTGGCAGATCAAGCCATCCGCAACGCCGCGGACGGCCGGTGGTTGAACCGAACTCATGTCCAAGATTTCGTAAATTGTTTCCTGTTTCATCATTAAGTTCAGTAGGAAAAGGTCCGCTTCCAACTCTAGTGCAGTAAGCCTTGAAAATCCCGAAAATCTCTCCGATCTGCTTAGGAGAGATGCCTAAACCGGTACAGGCACCGGCACTGATAGTATTTGATGAAGTTACAAATGGATATGATCCGAAATCTACATCAAGCATGGTCCCCTGTGCACCTTCCGCTAGTATTCTTTTTCCTTTGACTGCCAGATCATTTAGCAGGTATTCAGTATTTATCAGCTGGAATTTTTTTAACAATTCAATTCCTTCAAACCATCCCTCTTCATACTCTTTGATGTTGAATTTGAAATCATAGTTCTTCAGGATGATAAGGTGGTTCTTAAAATGTTCAGCATAAATCTCCCTGAAATTTTTTCTGAGGATATCTCCAACCCTGAGACCGTTGCGACCAGCTTTGTCAGTATAAGCAGGCCCAATGCCTTTAAGTGTGGATCCGATCTTGGAATTTCCTTTCTGCAACTCATATGCGGCATCAAGTATCCTGTGACTAGGCATTATAAGGTTAGCCCTTGCAGAAATGATAAGTCGTTTTGTGAGTTCATCAACCGGAGGCCCCAACTCTTCAATCTCTTTCTTAAAAACTGCAGGATCAATGACAACTCCATTTCCGATAATATTCAATTTATCAGGATGAAATATGCCGGAAGGTATTAGGTGTAAAACATGTTTAATATTGTTAAACTCCAAAGAATGACCGGCATTGGGTCCTCCCTGAAAGCGGGCTATAATATCATAAACCGGACTTAAAGCATCAACAATCTTTCCCTTTCCCTCGTCACCCCACTGCAGTCCTAACAGTATGTCAATGTTCATATTAGATAATATATAAAATTTTAAAAAATGCTTTACAATGTACGAAATAATTCAACTTAACGACTAACTAACTACTTATTGTTGATAAATGTTAAGATTATTATACCGGCATCCTCCTCCTACTCAAAAACATAATTACCTGTCATTCTGAGCGAAACGAAGTGAAGCGAAGAACCGAATACACCATTAGGTGGACGAGCTCACCGAAGGTAATCTCATGTAAATTTCTAGAATTATCCGTTTAGTAGTGACTTACAAAGGATTAGCTGATATATTTCTTTCAGGATCTGCTATATTTTTATTTTAATTATACTGCTTAAAATGTATTTAAGGAGATCACTTAAAACTATCTGTTATATAACTTATATTATTAGATATCAATATTAGATGTACCATAAGAATTTGTTTTATATTAGTCGAATAAATATATTTGTGTTAAACCTCAGCATCAAAAGGATGATTTTAAGGTGCTACTAATATTAATGACATGAAAAAATTATTGATTATTTTCCTTACCGTTATTCTAACAATCTCTTCTTTTGCACAGGATGGACCTAAAGTGTCAGTCGAGAAAAATGTACTTAAAATAAACACATTAAGTTTATTTCTTGGTACTGGCTCTATCTTTTATGAACGTGAATTATCTGATTTAACATCAGCACAACTGGGTGTAGCCTATATGGGTTTTAAGCTCGGTGATACAAAATTTACAGGTTTAATATTAACTCCCGAAGTAAGAATTTATCCAAAGAAAAATGCTATTGACGGGTTTTATATTGCACCCTATCTGCGTTATCAGAAATTCACTGTAAAAAATACTACGGATCCGGCTCAGGGATCATTAACTTCTATGGGTGGTGGTCTTCTTTTTGGGCGCCAGTGGATTACAGATTCAGGTTTTACTATGGATCTGTTTTTTGGAGGACATTATGGTAGCTCTTCAGTTAAAGTAGATTCTGGTTCCACTGAATCGATTGATTCTAATTTCTTCAGCGGTTTTAAACCAAGAGTAGGATTTGCACTGGGTTTTGCGTTTTAAGAATTACAGATAAATGGAAAGGGGCTGTAACAGGCCCCTTTTTTATTGCTTTTTATTTGTTAATCTTTCTCATTATCAATTGAATGACCATAAATATATAAGGAATGATAGTGAGGGGTAAAGTTATGCAGTCCGCTTGCTGTATTAATAATTTCGTGGATCCGGGGATCACAGAATTCAATGACTTTCCCGGTTTCAATATCGATCAGATGATCGTGCTGAGCGCATTGGTAAGCTCTTTCAAATTGTGCAATATTCTTTCCGAACTGATGCTTAATAACCAGGCTGCAGTCAAGTAATAATTCAATTGTATTATACAAGGTTGCCCGGCTTACCCTATAATTTTTATTTTTCATGAATATATAAAGCGACTCAATATCGAAATGACCAGAGCGCGAATAGATTTCATCCAGGATTGCGTATCTCTCAGGTGTCTTTCTGTGCCCTTTCTTCTCAAGATATTCAGTGAAGATCTTCTTTACTGTTAATTTGGTATCGTCACTAATCATATTTGGACTAATTTAATATAATAACAAAAGTAGACATTTTTACCGAACAAAGAGGAGTTAGCTGAAAGAAATTTTATCAGGAGAAATCTTCAACCCTTCTGACATTTTCAATACCACTTATATTTGAAATCTTCAGAATCAGGTTATTAAGGTCTTGTGTATGGTGAACAAACAAATCTATTGTACCTTCAAAAATACCGTTCTGAACAGAAATATTGATATGAGTCATATTAACCTTTAATTCCGAAGAAATAATATTTGTAATTTCATTGACAAGTCCGATCCTGTCAATTCCGGTCATACTTATCCTTGCCAGGAAAGAAACCAGCTTATGGATAGCCCATTTCACAGCTATTATCCGGTTTCCTTCATTGGACATTATCCTTATGGCAGCCGGGCATTTGGGTTTATGGATTATAATGGAACCTCCGGGTGAATGGTAGCCTATTACTTCATCTCCCGGAATGGGATTGCAGCATTTTGCTATTTCATAAGATTGTTCTGCATTCACTACATTTTCCCTGAGAAGGAACGGAGCGCTGTTATCGATCTTTTCCTTCGCAGCCCTGGAATCCCTCTTCTCTTTTTTTGATCCTATGAATTTAAGTTCCCAGTATTTGATTACATTTTTTGAAGGAGATTTTTTAACTACTTTTTTAATGTTATCAAGGTTGATTCTGCCAAGTCCGATCCCTGAAAAGAGCTCATCTTTGTTCTGCATATCATAGGAGAGAAGGAGATTTTTAATTATTTCGGCATTTGAGGTGAGTTCCAGTTCCTTAAGTTTAGAGTCAAGAATTTCAATCCCTTTCTGAATGCTGTCTTTTGATTCTATTTTTAGAGCATATTTTATTGCCTCCTTGGCTTTTGACGTTCTGACAAACGAGAGCCATTCTTTCTCTGGTTTTGCTATATCAGATGTTATTATTTCCACCTGATCCCCGCTCATAAGGATAGCATTAATAGGATTAAGCTTATAATTAATTTTTGCACCGATTGCCTTATTTCCTACCTCAGTATGTATTTCATATGCAAAGTCAAGTGCTGATGCTCCCTTTGGCAGGCTTACAAGAAAGCCTTTAGGGGTAAAAACCATAATTTCTGAAGAAAAAAGGTTCATTTTAAATTCATCCAGAAACTCAATTGGATCCTCATGAGGATTTTCAAGCATCAAACGGATTTTCTTTATCCATTTATCGAGCTCACTCTCCTGTGATTCATCACCTTTGTATTTCCAATGCGCAGCATAGCCTCTTTCAGCTATTTCGTCCATACGTTTGCTTCTTATCTGTATCTCAACCCATCTGCCTTCAGGTCCCATTACAGTAACATGCAAAGCCTCGTAACCATTTGGTTTTGGCCGGCTTACCCAATCACGGAGCCTGTCTGGTTTAGGCAAATAAGAATCTGTAATAGTAGAATAAATATTCCAGCACTGGGTTTTTTCAGGTATTCCCGGCGAGGGTTCAAATACTATCCTTACAGCGAGAACATCGTAAATCTCTTCAAAAGGCACATTTTTTGCCTGCATTTTTTTCCAGATAGAAAAAATAGATTTCGGCCTTCCACTTATGTCAAAGACAACACCAGCTTCAGTAAGTTTATCAATTATAGGTAATGAAAATTTATTTATAAGGGAGATATATTTCTTCTCACTATGCTTCAGTTTGGCTGCAATTTCATCATATATTTGTGGTTGCCGGAATTTAAAGCTCAGGTCTTCCAGTTCGCTTTTTATGGCATACAATCCAAGCCTGTGGGCAAGGGGTGCGTAGAGAAAAATTGTTTCTCCGGCAACTTTCATTTTTTTATGTTCCGGCATCGAATCGAGGGTTCTCATGTTGTGCAAACGGTCTGCAATTTTAATGAGAATTACCCTCAGGTCATCAGAGAGAGTCAGCAGCATTTTTCTGAAGTTCTCTGCCTGAAGTGACGATGAATTTTCTTTATTATAAGTTCCTGATATCTTGGTTAAACCATCTATGAGGGAAGCTATCTTTGGATCGAATTCTCGTTTTACATCTTCCAGTGAATATTCTGTATCCTCAACTACATCATGAAGTAGTGCAACAGCAATTGACTTTGCTCCAAGACCGATCTCATGGTTTACTATTTTGGCAACAGAAATAGGGTGAATAATATAAGGCTCTCCCGATTTTCTCCGCATATTCCAGTGAGCCTCATTCGCAATTTTGAATGCCTTATCAATAAGCTCCCTGTCTCCGGGTTTGTTGCATCTCAGAAGATTATTTACGAGAGTATCATATTCAGCCTGAATACGGTATTTATCTTCATCATCAAAAATATCCTTGTTCCCCATAAAAAACTTAGCAGCACCTTTTTGTACAAGATACAAAGATAACTTTTCCCTTCTAATGTTGTTGATTAAACTTGTATAGATGAAGAATTTATTACCGGTTGTTAATAATAGTCAGTGTTCCTGTCCTCGAAATCTTTTTCCCAGTAGGTGTTGTAACTCTTAGAAACCATAAACAAACATCCTGAGGATGAGGATTTCCGTTTTGCGAACCATCCCATGATGCATTAAAATCTTTCGTTTCAAACAGAATTTTACCCTGTCTGTCGCTTATTACAAGATGGTAATCCAGGGGTGTAAAAGATAGTACAGGTCTGAAAAAATCGTTAACCAGATCATTATTTGGTGTGAAAATATTGGGCACCGTAATAATCTCAGTGGGGGTGATGCATATTTCTGATGATTTACTCCGGCCTTTAACTCCATATGGATTTAAAGCTTCTGTAGCACTTATGTAAAAGCAGACGTGGTCACCCGTAACTTCATACATTATTTCCTGATATCCCAATTTGAATAAAGTATCAGTTGGTTGCATAACTTCCTTTTCTACAAATCCTTTACCGGTATTTATGAATAGGCTATATGACGATACCCCACCTGACCACTCTTTATATGAATTCCATGAAAGATTTAATTCATTGTCTCTTCTTTCTAAATCGAGTACCAGGTTGGAGGAAAGATTCGAATATGTTATTGGAATATTACAGCTGTTCAATGCTGAAAGTCTGTAATAATTAATAATATTTACATCTGCCTGATTATCAGTAATTATAACTGAATTATTGACCAATGATGGTCGTGCAATCTCCTGAAAAATACCATTTGGTCCGATCTTTCTCTCGAGTCTGAATTGAGTGATCGCCGATAATGGATCTATTGAAAAGGAAAGAGAAATTTTATTATCTTCATTTACAGTTGCCTGATCTGCATTGATCCAGGAAGGTGGCCGTTGCATTTTGGTTAACAGACATGTTTTATTTGAAGTTGAAAAACTCCCACCCTCAATATTTGCTCTAACCACAAAACAATAGTCGGCATTAGCTGAGAAATCGTTCAGAGTAAAGAATTTTTCCCCCGGGTTTAGCTTTGCAACTTCATTATAGGAACCTCCATTAATGGATAAAAGAACTGAATAGTCAATAACTGTCTTAGGGTATGGGATATAGCTGTTCCAGTATACTTTTATCTTTTTATTGCAGGTATCTATATCTGCAACTGCAAATATAGTAGTAAGTGCATTTGAAAGAGGGCTTGTGCAACCAGGCATTCCCTGAGTATCTGATAATCTGTGAGCTGCAACGACATAGGATACGCTAAAGTATTTTGTGGCAGTGCTTGTGAGAAGATAACTTGTTGCCAATGGATCCCATAAAGTATCGATCGACATTCCAACACCGTCATTATAAGTATAAAGTATATAGGCCGCAATATCCGGAGAGGAACTCAGAGTCCATTTTAATTCTGTTTTGCCTGTTTCTGGTTCTACTGATACCAATGTAAAAACAGGAGGCAAAGGAACTGTGCAATTTGTTTGGGAATAAGCGTTATAACACAAAAATCCAAATATGACAAGGATAATATTGAGTTGCCTTTTTCTCATTTTGACCCAACAGTGACTTCATATAGTTCATCTAAATTATAATACGTATTGGCCAGTTCGGTTATTTCATCAGGATTAATTGTTTTTATCTTTTCAGCAAGTCTGTAATAATATTCATTATCCAGACCGAATTCCCATGCTGACCTGAAGCTTTCTGCCAGTGCAAAAGGTCCGTCGAACATCCTTACCATTTCTCCAGACATATAATTTTGTACAAGGGTCATCTCTTCATTACTGACCGGTTTATTCTGGATAAGTCTTATCTCTTTGTAAATTTCATCGATGGTTTTTTGACAGTTTTTCTGACTCACCTCAGTTGAAATAATCTTATATCCGGTAAGATCAAGAGAAGAAACGGAGGAACTTATTCCATATGTATACCCTTTTTCTTCCCTGATATTTTTCATTAACCTCGAACCAAAATATCCACCAATGATCGAATCAAGAATTTTCAGACCTGGATAGTCTTTATGACGTTTATTGATTGTTGTAGAACCAATCCTGATAGCAGACTGCACCGTTCCTGGCTTATTTATAAATACTTTTTTCCGTTTTTCTCCCTTGAGTATGTTCCCTGAATCTTCTATATAGATCTTCTTTGTTTTCTGATCACCAAAATAATAATTAAGTAGTTCAATGGTCTTTTCATGTAACCGTCCTGAAACAATAACTGCCATATTATCAGGAGTATAATACTTTGAGTGAAAATCTGAAAGCAGATCGGGCTTCATCCTTTCAAAATCAGGTTCAGTTACCTGATGCCCGTATGGATGATGTTTACCAAAAACAGACTCGAAAAACTGATCTACTGCAAGGTTCTGGACTTTTTCCCTGTTTACAAGGTACCAGCGCAGCCTCTTTTTCATAAGTGCATTTATTTCTGATTCAGGGAACACCGGACGAAACAAGATCTCGCGACTGAGTTCGAGAACTTTATCGATATGTTTACTCAGGAAAAAAAGTACAATGCCTGCAGAATCCTTTTCTGCAGATGAATTAAGGAATACCCCGTAAAAATCGAGTATCCTGTTGAGTTCTTCCGAGCTGTAATTCTCCGATCCTTCTGTAAGCATCATGTTGGTAGTTGATGACAGAAGTGGCAGATATTCCTTAACCTGACCAGCCCTGAAGGTAAATTCAACACGCATAATGTCTTCAGTTCCAGCTTCTATCATATATACCGGTACTCCATTATTCAGACTGAATGATTTTGCTTCAGGAATAACTACCTTCTCTGCCGGAAAAACCGGCGGTTGCACTCTTTGCAGACTTTTCATTCTATTCTTTTCGGGTAGATTTGTAGTATATTGTACTGCAATTTGAAGGAATAAAGTATCTTCTTGTTGCTTCTATCACCATTTCCTGAGTTACCTTTCTGTAAGTATCTACTTCCCTGTTGATTAATTCAGGATTACCAAGCAGCTCATAAAAAGAGAGATTAACGGCTTTATTCAAAATGCTTGTATTCGAAAAAACTGTTGAAGATTCAAACTTATTCTTCACTTTTTCCATTTCATCTTTTATTCCATTCTTACCGGTTAATCCAGCAATTACTTCATTTACAGCCTCTTCTGCAAATAGAACGTCAATACCCTGCATTAATTTCCCATTGACTATTATAAGTCCGGGGTCTATATCTGATGTAATATATGCATTGATTTCGCTGAATAACTTCTTTTCCCTGACTAATTTAGTATATAATCTGCCGGATTCTCCTCCGGCAAGAAGGTCAGTGATCAGATCAAGAGTATAAAAATCAGCACTGTTACGGGGACCGATGTGCCACACTTTATAAAGAGCAGTTGAGGGCACATCTTTCTCAATAGTAAGGATTCTTTCTTCTTTCTGTTCAGGTTCAACGGGAAGGTTTCTACGTTTTACTTGCCTTTTTTCAATTGGTCCAAACCATTTCTGCGTAAGTTTGAAGGCAAGATCATACCCGATATTTCCGGTAAGAGAAATTATTGCATTATTTGGTGCATAATGGGAAAAGAAAAACTTTGTAATCTGTTCAATATTAGCATTCTCTATATGTGTTATATCCATTCCGATGGTGGGCCATCGATAAGGATGCACCTTATATGCAAGTGGTCTGAGTTTAAGAATGGCGTCACCATAAGGCTGATTGAGATATCGCTGATTGAATTCTTCAATAACCACATTTTTCTGGGTATCAAGATTTTTCTGGGAAAAATCAAGTTCCAGCATTCTGTCTGATTCAAGCCAGAAACCGGTTTCAATGTTTTCTGAAGGAATAGTAAGATAATAATTCGTGATGTCGTTATTGGTAAACGCATTATTCTCTCCACCCACCATTTGCAAAGGCATATCATATTCCGGAATATTTACTGATCCCCCAAACATAAGATGCTCAAACAGGTGAGCCAGACCCGTCGACTGCGGATCTTCATCCCTCGAGCCGACATCGTAAAGGATATTCATAGCAACGAGAGGTGTGGATTTATCTTCGTGTACCAGGACTCTTAATCCGTTTTCCAGCGAGAATCTGTTGTATTTAATCATACCAGAATTTTCAAATTTTAAACAATTGGTACACTGTTATACTATTAATATTAACCCGAGACAAACTTAAATAAAAATCAGAGAAGGTTTAGTATTGTTTTTATATTTGCATAATTATGTTCAGGAATCGTTTTTTAAAAAAATACTTCTTTAATCGGCTTGTTGATATTGATCAGGTTAAGTTAGTGTACATCCTTAGCCTGGTGGTAGGTTTCCTGAGTGCGGTGGCAGCAGCCCTGCTGAAGAACGCCATTCATTATACGCATCAGATCCTTACCAAAGGGATTACCGGTGAATCGGGAAGCTTGCTCTACCTTGCTTATCCGCTTATTGGGATGCTTCTTACTTTATTGTTTGTAAGATATATAGTCAGGGACAAGATAGGCCATGGTATCAGCAGGATCCTATATTCTATTTCAAAGAAGAGAAGCTATCTGAGCTCTCATAATATGTGGAGTTCTATAATAGCCAGCACTCTAACTATTGGTTTCGGAGGATCTGTCGGAGCTGAGGCTCCTATAGTTTTAACGGGTTCTTCAATAGGTTCCAATATTGGCAGATTCTTTAAGTTGAATTACAAGAATGTCACCCTTTTAATTGGTTGCGGTGCTGCCGGAGCTGTTTCAGGTATTTTTAAAGCCCCTATTGCAGGAATTCTTTTTACACTGGAGATATTAATGCTGGATCTGACTATTTCATCCATCGTCCCTCTTCTCATCTCTTCAGTTACTGCAGCCTCAGTTGCCTATTTTCTTATGGGAGATAAGGTATTATTTACTTTTAATGTTGTTGAGGGTTTTAATATTTCCAACATACCATGGTATATACTGCTCGGAATTGTTTCAGGAATGATCTCTCTTTATTTTTCTAAGATGACACTATTCCTTGAAACAAGTTATGAAAAGATGAGGAATATATACCTCAGACTTATGCTTGGTGGTATTGTTTTAGGAGCATTGATATATCTTTTCCCTCCATTCTATGGCGAAGGTTATGATACAATAATGTCTCTGTTGCAGGGAAATACTGATATGGTTTTTAATAACAGTATTTTTAATCATATTTCTGACAATTTTCTGGCTATCAGCCTGTTCATGCTTAGTCTGATTTTATTAAAAGTTGTTGCAAGCAGTTCTACAAATGGAGCTGGAGGAGTAGGGGGTATATTTGCACCTACATTATTTCTTGGAGGAATAAACGGGTATTTTGTTGCAAGCTTATTAAAAAGGTTTGTAAATATTGATCTTCCTGATAATAGATTTGTTTTGGTAGGAATGGCCGGTATGATGGCTGGTGTTATGCATGCTCCCCTGACTGCGATATTCCTTATTGCTGAAATAACCGGGGGTTATAATCTGCTTATTCCACTTATAATTACATCAACCGTAGCATATATAACAACGAGAAGTTTTGAAAAGCATTCGATTTATCATGTTCAGCTGGCTGAGAGGGGAGAGTTGATTACTCATGATAAAGATAAGGCAGTGTTGACACGAATGAACTGGAAGAAGGAAATTGAAACTGATTTACAGAAAGTTAAACCCACAGATACTCTTGGCGATTTAGTCAGAATTATTTCAAAATCCAAAAGGAATATCTTTCCGGTTGTTGATAAATATAACATCCTTGAAGGTGTAATATCTTTAGATGATGTCAGGGAGATTATGTTCCAGAATGAATTATATAAAACGATCTTTGTAAAAGATTTGTTGACAATTCCTCCCTCATATATTGATGTGAAGGAAAATATAGAAACTGTGATGGAAGCTTTCAGAAAAACAGGTGCATGGAACCTTCCTGTACTGGACAATGGATATTACGTTGGATTTATTTCCAAATCGAGAATATTTGCTACATACCGCGATTTACTTATTGAATTTTCCGATGAATAATAATCATAAAAGTCATTAACTATGAAGAGAGATAATTTAATTTTTGACCTTATTGAAAAAGAACGTTTGCGTCAGATAAATGGTATAGAGTTAATTGCTTCCGAAAACTTTGTCAGCCCCCAGGTACTGGAGGCTATGGGGTCGGTAATGACAAATAAATATGCTGAGGGTTATCCCGGGAATCGTTATTATGGAGGGTGTGAGATTGTTGACCAATCTGAACAGATCGCTATAGATCGGCTCAAGCAACTATTTGATGCTGAATATGCTAATGTTCAGCCTCATTCAGGTGCCCAGGCAAATATGTCGGTATTTATGACTGTCCTTAAACCGGGAGATACTTTTATGGGTCTAAATCTGGCTCATGGGGGACACCTGTCTCACGGTTCTCCGGTAAATTCATCCGGCCTCCTGTATAAGCCTATTGCTTATAGTGTTAAAGAGGAAACTGGTTTGGTAGATTATGAAATGATGGAGGAGATCGCCCTTAGAGAGAAGCCAAAGATGATAATAGGAGGAGCTTCTGCCTATTCCCGCGAGTGGGATTATGAGAGAATGAGAAAGATTGCAGATATGATTGGTGCTATTTTTGTGGTTGACATGGCCCATCCGGCAGGATTGATTGCTGCGGGTCTACTGAAGAACCCACTTAAATTTGCCCATATTGTTACTTCAACAACGCATAAAACACTTCGCGGACCCAGAGGTGGTATTATCCTGATGGGGAAGGATTTTGTTAATCCGTGGGGTTTAACCTCTCCGAAAGGTGAACCAAAAATGATGTCATCTCTCTTAAACTCAGCTGTTTTTCCGGGTGTGCAGGGTGGTCCTCTGGAGCATATTATAGCTTCGAAAGCTGTCTCTTTCTGGGAAGCTCTCGATCCTTCATTCAATGCATATCAGGAAAGAGTAAAAAAGAACGCATTATTAATGGCAAAAGCTTTTATGGAAAAAGGCTATAAGGTTATTTCAGATGGAACCGATAACCATCTTATGTTAATCGATCTCAGGACCAAATTCCCTGAAATATCTGGTAAAAAGGTAGAAAACACACTGGTTCTTTCTCATATAACTGTAAATAAAAATATGGTTCCATTTGACAGCCGGTCACCATTTCTCACTTCGGGTCTGAGGGTGGGTACTCCAGCAATTACCACACGAGGCCTAAAAGAAGAGCATATGGGTGAAATTGTAGAGCTTATTGATGAAGTAATTTCAAATATTGAAAATGAGACAGTTATTACGAGGGTAGGAGAAAAGGTAGTTAAGATGATGAATTCTTTTCCTCTGTTTTCAATGTAATTGTCATTTAGTATTTATAGTTCAAACATAGTTCAGGTGATTCAGTTTTTTATTATAAATTTGTAACGGCTTTTAAGAATCAATTTATCGATGAATAACCAGAAACTTATTTTTATTGTTGATGACGATCCAATTATAACCATGTTGGTTGTTAAAAAATTTACCTCTGAGGGTTACAATCTTGAGGCTTTCAAGTATGGTGAAGATTGTTTAAAGGCATTGGATAAGAATCCGGACCTTATAATTCTTGACTATTTTTTCGTCAATAACGACGCGAATGCGATGAATGGAATGGAGGTTTTCGATAAGATCAAGGAGTTAAAACCTGATGCCCCTGTCATAATGCTGTCAGGTCAGGAGAAAGGTGAGATAGTTCTGGAACTGGCCAGGAAAGGGATTGACGATTATATAATTAAAGATAATCTGCTTATTGATAATCTCAATATTGCAATAAAGCAATTATTTGAGGGAACAGAATAATAATAAAGGGGATGTAATATCAAACATCCCTTTTTTTATTTAAGAATAAAATTATAGGTAATTGTGCCTTTTTGAACCGCAGGAGCATCAGATTTTACTTCAAATCTGGCCTCCAGTGCTGCATCTTTCGCAACCTTAAGCAGATATTCATCGAGAGTAGTTGACCCTTTAACACCAGGAATGGCCTGTATAACTTTTCCGGACCGGTCAACACTTACTTCAACAACAACTCTTCCTTCACCCTGATAATCATATTTTGGAGGTGGAAGTTTCTGAAAACCCCTGCCCTGGAGATTATAAGAAATTCCACTGTTACCGGTACCGCCTCCTGGTCCCCGGTTTTTTGAATCAACCGATCCTTCGGGCACACCCTGATTTCCCAGTCCTCCCGCTATTCCCTCACTTGTAGAGTTTGTACCTGAGTTTTTTGAATTCGCAAGGGCATTCTTTGTCCTGTTCATTATATCAGCCTGACGCTTCTGTTCTGCTTCAATTCTCTTTTTTTCGAGATCCGCCTGTTCTTTCAGAATTCTATCAGCTTCCCTTTGTTCTCTGATCTTTTTATCTGCCTCAATTTTCTCCAGTCTTTTCTTCCTGGCCTCAGGATCAACCTTTTTCACTTCAGGAGCTTCTTCAGTGTTTTGTGTAAGAAGCGGATCTTCCGCTGTTTTTACCACTCTCTTTGTTTGAGGCGGGGGAGAGGTCTCTTGTTGCACAGCAGGTGGAGAGGGCTCTATCATACCTAACCCTGTCTCACCGGTACCGAAATTGACGAGAATACCTTCTTCCCTTTCAGGTGGCGGAGATGCATAGAAGCCAACTAATACCAGGAAACACAGCAATATCAGGTGGATTATTGTTGTGCCCACAAGTCCTTTCCCTCGTTCTGAAGGGAATTTGTGAAGGTCGCTATTTGGGTGAGGTTGCAATTATCAGTTTATAATTATTCGATTGAGCTATATTTAAAACCTTTACAACATTTTCAAATGGCACAGATTTGTCAGCATGAAGAGAAATATATGTATCAGGTTGATTTCCAAGTTTTTGTTTGAGAATAGCCTCAAGGTCATTAATATTTACAGGCTGCATTTCAACATAATACTTCAGATCACTGGTTATTGAAACAGTAGTCAGTGGTTTTGCCGATGTCTGGTTGCTCCCCTTCGGAAGCAGAAGCTTTAAAGCAGAAGGATGAACCAGGGTGGAAGTTAACATGAAGAAAATAAGAAGGTTAAAGACCACATCTGTCATCCCGACCGAACTAAAGTTTATACTTATTTTATTTCTTTGCGATATAGCCATCTTAACGAGTTGTTTTTATGGGTTCATTCAAAATATCCATAAACTCTGTAAGAGTTGCCTCAAGGTTGAAAACTACTTTTTCGACCTTGACAACCAGAGTATTATAAGCGAAATATCCTATAATACCAACGATTAATCCTGCAACAGTTGTGATAAGAGCAGTATAGATACCATCAGACATCATTGATACATCAATATTGTTGCCTGCCTGAGACATGGCATAGAATGACTGCACCATACCAATTACCGTTCCAAGAAATCCCAGCATAGGTTCTGCACCTGTTATTGTTGCGAGCGTAGGGAATCCCTTTTCGAGCTTTGAAATCTCAAGCTTACCTACATTTTCAATTGCAGTACTTATATCCTGTAAAGGTCTTCCAAGTCGTGTTATCCCTTTTTCAACCATCCTGGCTGAAGGACTATCAGTTGATTTACAAAGAGCTACAGCTGCGTCAACCTTGCCATCATGGATATAATCCTTAATCCTGTTCATAAAGTTCATATCTTCCTGTGTGGCTTTTCTGATTACAAAATATCTTTCAATAAAGATATATGCTGCCACAAATGAAAGGAGAATGATAGGTATCATGACCCAACCTCCTTTAATAGTAAGGTCGAGAAGAGTAAGTTTTGCGGTAATCGCTTTCTCAACAGGAACTGAACCACCTTGCAAAATGATATTTAAAAAAGCCATATTCTCTTATTGTTAATTAAATTTTCAAATTACAATTAATATTATTTTAAGGTTATTTTAACGTGCGAAGTTATTAAAAAACGCAATTATACACTGTTCTATTATGCAGGGTTAATAACAATGGTAAATATTTTATTAACTATACTTCTCAATTATATACCGGATTTGGACAAAAACTATTTGTCCTTTGGAGTAGTTTCGTCCTCTTTTTTCATGTCAGATTTAACTTTTTTTCTGAACAAGTCTGAAAGATTGTCGAAATCCTGTTTGAAGAAGATACCAACACCCTGGGTATAAGGACCTTTACCTGTGGTGATATCGTTAAACCGGTTAAATACTTTGAAGCGTATTTTTTCTGTAATTTTCACCTCAGCATCAAAGTCCCCGGTAATCTGATCAGTATTGTTGGTAGCTTTTCCGGTTCCTCTCACATCAAAATTTCCATTTATAATTACCTTATCATTCAGTAATTGGGTTGATAAAGCTACTTCAACCTCCTGCGGATTTAAACTACTCGAACCTGGTCTGTATACAAATCCCAGGTCAAAATCATTACTTATCTGTGATATCCAGTTACTAAGCTGATTTGAAATCATTTCAGTCGTTGTTACTGCCATTGCAGAAGTCCCGGCAGTAGTGGTTGATACTGAAGAGGAACCATAAGTTGAAGGATCGGAATAAAAACTATTCATCATTAGCAGGTAAACAAACTGCCGGCTTAATTCTTCTTCAGTTGAAATAGCATTCTGAAGGTATGATCTAGTCTGCTCATCAGCAGTTGGCAGATAAATATTGAATCCGACTATCGGGTTGAATAGTTTCCCGGTAAGATTAAGCTGACACTCTACTGGTATTCTTTCCTTGAATCTTTCATCTTTAAGGATCTCATAGAGTGAGGCTTTCAATTTGTATTTAGCTTTTATGTCAATTTCAGCGTTGTTGATGTCTCCGTTAAAAGTTATTTTACCTCCGTTTTCCACGCTGAATGATTTATTTAAAATATTTCCAAGAGTAAAAAGGTAATCCCCGTCTTCAATGAAATAATCACCGGTAATTCTGAATTCACCTTTTTTATTGAGATTTATATTGAGATTTTCACTTGATCCATGACCTTTCATAACATCGCCTGCCTTTGAATCGAAAATAAGCTGTACTTCGGCATCGGGAGTGACTTCTAAGTTGAAGTTCAGATCCATTCCGGTCTGTTTTGGTGGTGAAAAAGCGCGCAGAATGCTATCAGCACCTCCTACCTTCTCTTTGCCGGTTTTAGAGTCAACAAAGGTTATGAATGAGTATTCAGATATTGAAAGATCATTACTCAGAGGGATAAAGAATTTTGTGTTCTTCCCTGTCTTTGCCGATATATCGAATGAGAGAGAATTTGCTCCGCTTTTTATTGTCGTAACTCCGGAGGCATATGCTGTGCCATAAAATAAAGCATTGTCCTTAGGTTTTGTATTAAGTACCATGCATTCTTTTGTGTTTATAACAAGATTGGCATTAAAGTCATGGAAGTTCTTGTGATTCACCGTACCTGAAAGATTTGCTGTATTGCCTTTTTCGTCAGTAATCCTTATATTATTGAACCTGATACCGTTTTTATCGAATCTTACAGTATCGTTCATTTTGTATTTTGTTTGCAGATAATTTATTTTCATAGAGGTATTTTCAGCCATAACTGCTCCCCTAAGGACTATACTGCCAGGTTCTGAAGTAAGGTTAACCTTCCCTGTAGCAAATCCGCTGATACCTGAAGCAAATACCTTTAGCAGAGGATTAAGAGCATCTATTGGCAATTTTGATGCTTTAGCCGCGAGGTCTAATTTTTTAAATGCAGGATCATAATACCCGCTTATATCTATAGTTTTTGCTCCGGCTAAATTATTGCTGGCTTTTATATTAACAATTTTCTTATTTATGTCAAGAGCCGAGATTATTGAAATATTTCCGAAATCGCTGCCAAGCAATGAAAAATTGTTCACAAAAATATTGCCTTCGAGTAACAGATTCTTATAAACATTCGTTAAAAGAATTTTCCCATTAAGTGTTCCTTTAAAATCCGGACGAATTGCACCGGGGTCACTATCTTTATTCTGATTTATCAGGAAGTTCAAAGGAGAAATATCAATAGCTTTGAATTCAAGATGCAGGGTATCGGCAGGATCAGCTGATACTGAACCATTAACAAGGTAATACCTGTCTTTGTTGCCAATATATAGCTTATTAATCATTATCGAAGTTGAATCGACCATGATTGTGGAATGGCTTAACTTCCAGAGATTATTTCTGGCATATACATCAGTTGAATCAATACTGATTGTCAGGATAGAATTTCGTTTTCCACCGGCATTTTTTGTGACTATCCCTCTTGCAATGAAATTACCTTTGTTAAGGTTTTTGTCCAGATTATCCCAATCAACAGTAAAAATAAAGTTATCAGGCTTTGTCATTAGCTTAATAGAGAAATCTTTAAGTTCAGACTGTTTAAGAAGTAAAAGAGAAGAACTTTTAATATCAGCAGATAGTTCAGATCCTGAGACTAAAGCATCAAGAGAAAAATCATGGAATATATTATTTCTGAAGGATAGTGTTTTAGCCTTCCCGGTAATACTTAAAACACTGTCAGGGGATATGATTCCCCTGATATAACTTTTATCTGCCAATAATAATCCGGTCCTGAAAAAACTATTTATTTTGTCGGTGTTTTTAAAGTTAATCTCAAAATTGAATTTATTCTTTTTCAGTTCATTCCGTTGTGATTTAGCTGGAAACTGAGATGGCATAAGAGTGGCAAATGTTGATTTAAAAAGATTTCCAATTGTGGCAAAATTATAATACCCCCTGATATCAGCATCTAAGAAGTCCGTGCGCAGGCTTAATACCGGTTTGTTGCTCTCCTTATATGTCCTGATAGAAAAATTGTATAGTTCAAGGTCTTTACTATATTTTCTAAAATTGGAATTAAGCAGTTTTATTTCGCCATCAAGATTGTCAATATTACTGCCTTTAAAATTGGAAGTAATGAGCATGGACAGAGAAGAAGATGTATCAATTTTGTCGAAATTCAATTCATAAAGCCTGGCTTTGGCAATATTCAGTGTAAAATCAAATTCGGGCAGCTTTTCATTGAAGTTTAATAAACCAAGAAGATCCAGTTTAATATTCTTGTCAACAATATTAATGCTGCCGTCCCAGGTCTTCTCTGTAAAAAATCCTTTCAGGGTAATATTCCTGTATACATATTTATTCACCTCAATACTATCTATTCTACCTGTAAGATTTGCAGCAAATTTATTAAATGAGGTAGCATATCCATCCACATTGGTCTGCATACTGACCTTTCCAAGAAATTCAGTTTTCCCCGTTAATTCTCCCAAATCAATATCACTCCCTGTAAGAAGACCTTTTATCCTGTATTTATTTGATTCTTCGGGTCGCAGTGATATATCGGTACTGATATTTCCAAAGTTTGTGCGAATCTTTCCATATGTTACAAAATCAGTTGTAAATCCTGTGAAACTGCCATCAAATGAAATATTTCCAAGCTTGTAGAGAACTTCTGGTACAATAATATTCCCTTTTCCCGGGATTTTGATTCTTTCTATATCTTTTGCATTGGTTTTTAGACTATTGACTCCTATATATATGAATGCATTCTCAATTTTAGGGAGCCCTGAAAGATCAAAGTTACAGTCGAGATAAGTATTCTCCCTGTAAGACAGTTTGATATTTCGGCCCCTTAGTTCAGATACTGTCCCCGATATTTTACCTGATAACCAGACCGATTCATTAATTGAACTAGCTGATGGTATAAAATACCGAAAATCAGAAGTGGAAAAAAATGATTTCTCAAGTAAAATGTTAAGTCTGACCTCTTCACTGAATCTCTTGAATGAACCCGATGAATCAGCAAGTATCTCTAACCTGGAAATATGTATCATACTGCTGTCGCAGTTTAAAGATGTGGATTTCAATAATATATTTTGTTTTGCCAGCATAACGGAACTGTTCATCCTGTTTACCGAAAAGCCAGATAACTCCTTAAACCCCAGGTTATAAACGTTAAAAGAAGTAGTGTCATTCCGGATTTTAAGATCTTCTATGATACCGTTTATACCGGTCATATTCAGGTTGTTAAAATCTATTTTGGTTTTTGCTGCGGGTCCATTATGTTTAATTAAAGAGAATCTCGCATTACTGATATCAATCTGGTCAACTGAGAATATTATACTGTTTGTTTTTGTGGAATCTTTGGGATTTTTCAGGAGATCCAGGTACCAGGTAAGATTCATCAAACCCGTGGAATCGGTTATTAATGCTACAACAGGTTTAATTAAAATTACTCTTCCGAGTTTGATTGTGTTATTTTTTAAATTAAAATCCTTTATACGCAATGAAACTTTTTTGGAATAGATAAGTGTATCATTATTTTTATCTTTTATAAGTATATCATTGATAGACAGTTTATTAAAGAATATGTACTCAATTCTGCCAATTGATAATGTTGACTTAATCTGGTTTGAAAGGTGATTTGTGATTCGCTTTACCAGAAAGGTCTGAACCGATGAAATCTGTAATACAGGATAGAGAACTGTCGGGAGCATAATAATGACCCCTGCAATTATAATGAAATACTTAAGTGATTTTTTAATATTTTTGGCCATTGAAAAGGGTTAAAAAATCAATTATCAAAATAACCTAAAATATACCGATAAAAAAAGTACTGATGGCAGTTACAATCTTAGCAATAGAATCTTCATGCGATGATACATCAGTCGCGGTCGTCAAAGATGGTTATGTTCTTTCCAATCTTATAGCGAATCAGGAGGTTCATATTTCTTATGGCGGTGTTGTTCCGGAACTTGCCTCGAGAGCTCATCAGGCTAATATTGTACCCGTTACACATGAGGCGATTCTAAAAGCAGGAATAG
>JGI20214J51088_10000504_pt1 | contig 27174 bp, 26 predicted proteins | sample WetSurMetagenome_FD_51088 | JGI IMG/M metagenome (IMG submission 51088) | reverse complement strand
GAAGAAGCCTTGCACATTACGAATAAATTTACAATTATCTATATCAAATCACAAGATAAAAATCATCCTAACCTTTAGAACATCACAAAAACAAAAATAGTGAAAAGTATTTATACTGAATGCAGTCTGTTTTCTCAACGAGTAATTTATTGTCATCAATTTTATTACACCTTTAAAACACCTGAGTAACTATAATAATATAAGATAACAGAATTTTTATCCCCAATCATATCAATAGATTCCTTTCCGTCAATTAAACAACTATTAATGAATCTCTTATCNTGGCAATTGCATATAGATAACTGAAGTATCATTCTTTCAANAAAACTTCATTTTCAATAAAANAAAAAGATGTTCCGTCAGATCGATTAATAAATTATTACTATCGGAAATCATAATTTATAATTAAAATAGCTCGAAAATCAATGGGGCTCTTTATATGATTCCCTACACTCTTTTTATAAATATCTAAATTATTGTGTGCGTTTTAGCATTTGACTTTATATCTTTGCTTAATAAGAATACTTTTCCATTTGCTTGATCGTTTATTATTAAATTAATTGAAGACTCTATGAAAAAGCTAATATCACTAAGTCTGATAATGATCCTTTCTGCAGGTTTTTTTACAGGCTGCACAGAGGATAAGGGGACTCCTCCTACATTGCCTCCACTGGAAACGATGACGATTGATTTCAGCAATTTCACCACTCAGAAAAAATCTGGTGATTCTGAAACATTTGTAAAAGGAACCAATACAAGTAACTGGGAATTTGCCGCAGTTGTCGCGGGTGTGTGGAAATTGATAATTGGCACAACTCTGGCAGTTCCTGTACAATCCTTTAAAATTGCAATCGATCAAACCCCTGTTTTCCTTGAAACAAAAACCTGGCAATGGAGTTTTACAGCCACCGTTGCAACAGTGACATATAAAGCAAGGCTCACCGGACAAATCAGAACTTCTGATGTTTTATGGAAAATGTATGTTTCAAGAGAAGGGACCGGTGCTTTTGCAGAATTTGTCTGGTTTGAGGGCACATCCAATCTGGACGGGACAGGTGGACAGTGGATACTTAATGAGAGTTCCTCTTCACCTGAGCCATACCTTCAGATTGACTGGACTAAAACCGGGGCTTCCGTTGGAACCGTGAAATATTTATTTGTGAAAAACCTTAGTCCATCCAAAGACAGCTATATTGAATATGGTTTGACATCTAATTCATTAAATGCCTACTATACAATTCATTACTATAACGGCGTGAAGTTTTCAGATGTGAATGTTGAATGGAATACTACTACGAAAAACGGAAGAGTTAAATGCCTTGATTATCTCGGTGATACTGACTGGCATTGCTGGGATGCAAATAAACTCAATGTAACCTGCCCGTAGTAAGAAAATATAATTATAAAAAAGCCCGGAACGATCCGGGTTTTTTTATTTCTCACCCTGATTCTTTTATCTATTATATCACTGAAGTTTATATTCCTGAATAATCTGAACAAAAAAATTGCTATTTTGCGCCGGAATTTTAATAAGACAATAATGTCAACGGGGAAAAAAGCTGTTTTACTTATTTTTGCAATCCTTGTGGTTGATCAGATACTGAAAATCTGGGTAAAAACTCATATGGAAATTGGTCAGAATATTCATATTTTCGGTAATTGGGGAATGCTTCATTTCATTGAAAATAACGGAATGGCATTTGGTATGGAATGGGGCGGGAAAATAGGTAAAATCATTTTAAGTCTTTTCAGAATTGTCGCAATTTTCGGTATCGGATGGTTCCTTTCAAGACTCATAAACCGAAAAGCAAATCTGGGTCTGATTCTTTCTGTCAGTGCTATTATGGCCGGAGCAATAGGAAACATAATTGATAGTGCTTTCTATGGTCTTATTTTCAGTGAAAGCAACAGCCATGTTGCAATTTTATTCCCTCCCGGAGGCGGGTATTCCTCATTTCTTCATGGCCGTGTTGTTGATATGCTTTATTTCCCGGTAATAGATACCCGCTGGCCTGATTGGATGCCTGTCATACATGGCAGATCTTTTATTTTTTTCAGCCCGGTTTTCAATATTTCTGATTCAGCAATATCGTGCGGGGTAGCATCAATCATTCTCTTCCAGAGAAAAATGTTCAGGGATCTTGCATGATATTACTGCATGATTATTGAATGACTCCTGATCCTAATTTTATTCCTGACAACAACCACTGATACAGGTTAGTAATGTCTTCAGGTTTTCATGCTTCAAAAAGTAAAAGGTATTCTTTCCTTCCCTTCTTGATGCCAGAACACCACGGTCTTTTAGTATTCCCAGATGATGTGAAGCTGTAGCCTGCTCGAGGCCCAGTTGTTTATGAATTTCAGTAACAGTTCTCTTTTTGCCGTCTTCAAGACATCCAATAATTGATATTCGTACCGGATGTGCTATGGCTTTCAGCATATTTGCAGCCTTTTCAATACTTTCCGGTTTGAGTTCTTTAAATTCCATTCTGATAATTTTAATAATACAAATATATATAAATATGTTAATATGTTACCAGGTAATCTTTAATCTGTAGTATATCAATTAATAGTTAATCTTGCTCTCCTGTTTTTACTATATTTGAACGAAATAAAAAATATGCCTCTTCTCACCAGAATAAAAAGACCTGTTGAAACAGAAATGGCTGAATTTGAAGCCTATTTCAGCAAAACTATGCGTAGTGAAATTCCTTTGCTGAATATTATTCTGAACTATATTCTGCGTCGTAAAGGGAAACAGATGAGACCATTGCTTGTATTCCTTACTGCCAAACTAAACGGGAAAATTGCTGAACCGACATTTGTTGCTGCAACCTGTATTGAACTATTGCATACGGCATCTCTTGTTCACGATGATGTTGTCGATGATGCCAATGAAAGACGCGGATCTCTATCAATAAATGCGTTATGGAATTCCAAGATAGCTGTTCTTCTTGGTGATTACCTGCTTTCATCTGGAATGCATATTTGCGTTGAAAAGTCGCGTTATGATATGCTGGAAATTATTTCCGAAGCCGTGAAGTCTATGTCGGAAGGAGAACTTCTGCAACTTCAGAAAGCAAGAAAATTAAATATTAAAGAGGAAGATTATTACAAGATCATTATAAGTAAAACAGCTGCATTGCTTTCTGCCTGTACTGCCTGCGGTGCAAAATCGGTAACAGATGATCCCGAGACAATCCTGTCAATGAAAGACTTTGGAGAAAACATCGGAATCGCCTTCCAGATAAGAGATGATATTCTTGATTATGAGGGAACGGGCTTAACAGGGAAAACCGTTGGCAATGATATTAAGGAAAGGAAGATTACACTCCCACTGATACATGCTCTTGAACAAGCTGAAAATTCGAAAAGAAGACATATTCTTGCAATTGTAAAAAACAAGAAAAAAAGCAAAGCTGAAATAAATGAAGTTATTGGTTTTGTTTCAAATAATGGCGGATTGGAATATGCCGAAATAAAAATGAATCAGTACCGCGATAAAGCTCTTTCGATCCTCGATAATTATCCTGATTCCGAGATTAAAGACTCACTGAAGGAGTTTGTTAATTATACTACCGCCAGGGAAAAGTGATTATTCGGCTTCCAATCTTATCTGTGCTACTTTTCCAAGATCTTTTACATAATGTCTTGAGCCAAGCCAGAAAAGAAATGAACCTAACACCAATATAAACGGGAGAACAGACAGGGATGTCTGAATATTCGTCAAGTCATAAATCTTACCCATTATTATTGGTGCAGTTGAAGCTCCCAGGAGATTCTGAACCACTACTGCAATAGCGTACGACGTTGCTCTTAAACCGGGGTGTATAACATCCTGGGTCACAGCTGCTGCACCTGAAATAAACGACAGGACAAGTACACCAAAAACAAGCAAAACGATATATTGAATCGTCCCCGTAAGAAATACAAGTGCAATAAACAGAACTATTGCCGATAAAAGGGTTGAAATAGCAGGGAACAGAAGCCTTGCATTATCACGGGTTTTCCTCCACAGATCGGTAAGGTAACCTCCTAGCGGCGCTCCGATTAGAGCCAGCAACATAACTGAACCTGCCATCTTTCCGGCGGTTTCCTGAGGAATTCCTCTGACTTTTTCAAAATATGTCGGGAGCCATGTAAGCAATGATGTTGTAACAAAAACAACAGCGGCCATACCGAAATAAGTAAACAGTACTGATGGTTTCGTAATAAATTCTTTGATCATATCCTTTTTCTCCATCTTCACCTTATTCATGCTCGTGTCGAAAAACGAAAGATCAACAGTTTTATAATCCTTCACAAACAGGAAAAGGATTGCCACAATCATCCCGGGAATTGCAACTAATCCGAAGGCATGCTTCCATCCCAGCTTTACAGCAATGATTCCTCCCAGAAATACTCCGATTGCAGAACCAAGAGGTATTGCGGCATTCCAGATACCCATCATCTTTGCCCTTTTATCTATCGGATATAATCCGGAGATCATGGCGCTTCCGCCCGGTGCATAACCTGCTTCTCCCACTCCGATTAATAAGCGGGCCATAAATAACTGGACAAAATTGCCGGTTAAAGCACACAGGGCTGTAGCAATACTCCACATAATTGCCATTATGCCAATCGTTTTACTTCTGCTCCAGCGATCGATAAGAATCGAAACAGGAAATGTCAGGAGTACAATAGCCCAATAAACCGCTGAAACCAGTAAACCACTCTGCATATGAGAAATACCCCAGTCTCTCTCAATTGATGTAAACATTGAGGTAACAACCATTCTGTCGATATAATCGAACATATATAAAAGGAAAAGCAGAACAAAAACATAATTTGAGTATCCCTTTGAAAACAGATACCCGGTGCGATCTTCAGGCTTTTTCATATCGGCATCTTATTAGTTAAACCTCAATACCAAGTAAATAAAAATAAATGTCAGTTGGTTTTTTTATTGTATTTTTAAGTCTTTATACTTACTTAATTATTAGAATTCAAATCATTATTTTTCATTATTAATCTTAACAACTTACAAAAACAATGGCAACACTTAAACAAATCAATGAATTTCTTGGTTATCAGCCAATTGCCTTAGTTGGAGTTTCACGTAATCCTAAGAAATTTGGTTATGCCGTCTTCAAGGAATTAAAAGAAAAGGGAATGAACCTTGTTCCTGTAAATCCGGAAACAGATGAGATAATGGGAGAAAAATCCTATCGTAATGTTAAATTGCTTCCCGGTGATGTTAAAGGAATTATTGTCTTTACAAAAAAGGATAAAACAGCTGAAGTAATCAGGGATGCCAGGGAAAAAGGAATAAAACAGATATGGATTCAACAAATGGCAGACAGCAAAGAGGCTCTTGATGAACTCAAAGGTTCAGATATTAATTATATTACCGGAGAATGCATTCTGATGCACTATAAGCCTCACAGCATTCATAAATTTCATGGAACTTTGAGAAAATTTTTCGGAGTCTTCCCTAAATAAAAATAAAGGTATATATAAAATATTTTCTTCATATTTAACGAGCTATAACTATAACGATTCAGATTCATCGGGAAATGGCGGGGAACAATGATAATTATAAAGTTGAGTTTGCAGTGCGTGATTATGAGTGTGATCTGCAGGGTGTTGTTAATAATGCTAATTATCAGCACTATCTTGAGCATGCCAGGCATGAGTTTCTGATTTCGAAAGGCATCAGTTTTGTTCAGCTCCACGAGGATGGGATTGATCTTATTGTCACAAAAGTGGAGATTGAATACAAATATCCTCTCAGGAGCGGTGACAAATTCATTGTTGCCATAGATATTATTAGAGAAGGAAATGTAAGGCTTGTTTTTAATCAACAGATATTCAGATCTCCTGATGAAAAACTTATTGTTAATGCAAAAGTAACGGGTGTTGCTACAAAAAACGGACGGCCTGTGCCTCCAGGCAAACTTGTGGAACAATTAGGCCTTAAATAATGTTAATACTTTTAATTGCATAATAACCAAGCTCATGGCAAAAAATAAACTGACCCGCAGACAATTTGTCACCACTACAATAACCGTCGGTGCCGGAACTGTTCTCCTGGGGAAAACCGGATTTGCTTTTCCTGCCGTCTCCCAGGGTCTGTCAAAAGATCCTTTTCAGATCGTAACTCTTGGCAGGTCGGGATTAAAAATACCACTTCTAGGTATGGGAACCGGTTTCAGCGGATATAACCGTTCATCAAATATTACAAGGGCAGGAGTAGCAGAATCACTTATAAGACAGGCATATGAAAAAGGGATAAGGTTCTTTGATTGTGCCGACAGCTATGGAACACACCCGTTTACTGCTTCTGCTCTGAAAGGATTACCAAGGGAAGGATATACTCTGAGTTCCAAAATGTGGGTCAGCCAGGGAGGAATACCCGAACCTGACCGCCCTGACGCTGATGTTGTTATCGACAGGTTCCGAAAAGAATTAAACACTGATTATCTCGACCTTGTACAGCTTCATTGCATGACTGATGGAAACTGGACCGACAAACATAAAAAACAAATGGATATTCTTGAAAACCTGAAGGTTAAAAAGATTATCCGGGCCCATGGTGTTTCTGTTCATTCTCTAGAAGCGATGGAAGCAGCCGCTGATAGTCCATGGGTAGATGTGATTCATGTAAGGATAAATCCTTTCGGNGAGGCAATGGACAGAAAAAATCCTGGTGAAGTCATTCCTGTAATTGAGAAACTTCATAAAGCTGGTAAAGGAATAATCGGAATGAAGTTAATCGGTAACGGGAATTTCAGAAATGACTCTGAAAAAATTGATGCATCCCTGAAATATGTTCTTGGTCTTGGAACTATCGATTCAATAATTGTAGGATTTGAATTGCCGGAGCAGGTCGATAACTATATCGGCAGAGTGAAAAATGCTCTTCTTGCAAAAAATTAATTTATTAAATAATCTCTTCCCGACTGACAAATAATTGCAAATGAAAAGACTTTATTTTGCTTTGCCCTTGATTTTCATCGGATTTGCATTTATTCAGCAAGATGAATTGAAAATTGTTCAGCAGGGAGCAAAGCTTGAAAAACTTGCCGACGGCTTTCTTTTTACTGAAGGTCCCACTTCAGATTCCAAAGGAAATGTCTATTTCACAGATCAGCCAAATGACAGGATAATGATCTGGAACACAGACGGTAANCTTTCCACTTTCATGCAACCCTGTGGACGCTCGAATGGTATGGCATTTGATCTTAATGACAATCTCTTGTCATGTGCTGATGAAAATAATGAGTTCTGGTGCATCGCTCCTGACAAAAGTGTGAAGAAAATCCCATCAAAATACAATGGCAAGCTATTAAACGGCCCNAATGATCTCTGGATTACGAAAAACAAAGGAGTTTATTTCACAGATCCTTTCTATAAAAGATCCTGGTGGAATCACTCTGATATGCCACAGGATATTCAGGGAGTATATTATCTTAGNCCTGATTATAAGACTATTATAAGAGTGGTTGATGACCTTGAACAACCAAATGGCATCGTTGGTGCGCCCGATGGAAAGACTCTTTATATATCAGATATCGCAGGAAATAAAACCTGGTCATATACTATAAATAAGGATGGAAGTCTGAGCAATAAAACTCTATTTTGCGAAATGGGCTCAGACGGAATGACGATTGATACTGAAGGCAATGTCTATCTTACCGGAACCGGTGTTCAAATATTTGACAGGAATGGCAAATACTTTGGTTATATTAAAGTTCCTGAAGGATGGACAGCTAATGTCTGTTTTGGCGATCCGGACATGAAAAGTCTGTTCATTACTGCTTCAAAAGGACTTTATCGCATCAGGATGAATGTAAGAGGAACATCTGGTCAATAGAGGTTTTGTTTTACACTAATCAGTTTTTTATTAACATTTTATAATAACATTGGTCACTTTTAACAGCGACTCGATTAAAAATTTTTATTATTGCACTCTGATCGTTGTAACCATTTTTCGATTTTTACAGTTTTTAACCTAACCCTATCACAAATATATTGGCAATGGAAGGAACCCGCAGAGCAGATATCAAGCCAGGTATTGAAGTTATGGTGGAATTGTCTGAAGATAAACGTACAGGTAGACTTACCGGAGGTAAAGTAAAAGAAGTCCTGACAACTTCTCCAAATCATCCTCATGGAATTAAGGTAATGCTTGAAAATGGCCTTGTTGGAAGAATTAAGCAAATAATCTGATTCACCTAAATCCTTAATCAAAATAAAATTTATTTAAATTTGACTGTTATAAAACAATATTGTTTTCATTCAGGCATTTGTAATTTAATTTTAATAAGGAAAAGATGAAATATGAGGATCTTCTTGTTGCTTCTTTAGGAAAGACACGCGTTGTCTCGCCTCTTAAAAATAATCAGCGGGCTAATAGTCCGATATACAAATTTGTTGACGACAGTGAAAGAATTCTTCATGATGTCTCTTTCGAAAATTTCAACAATTGCAAAAATACTAATGAACTGCCGGCCTCTTTTGAAAAAGCCGGACCAAGAGAAAGCATCTTCTTTGAACCTGCAAAAACAAAGGTAGCAATTGTCACTTGCGGAGGCTTATGTCCCGGATTAAATAACGTTATCAGAAGTCTGGTTAATGAGCTGTTTTACAGGTATGGCATAAGCCGGATTATTGGTATAAAATATGGTTTCGAAGGATTTATTTCAGAATATAGCCATGAAGTTATCGACCTTACTCCTTCGATGGTTAGTGATATTCATCTTACGGGAGGTACTATCCTGGGATCGTCACGTGGGGATCAGGATGTTGAGAAAATAGTTGATACTCTTGAAATTATGAATATCAACATACTTTTCTGTATAGGGGGAGATGGTACGTTAAGAGGAGCACATGCAATTCACGAAGAAATTGAGAAAAGAAACCTGAAGATCAGTATTGCAGGTATCCCCAAGACAATTGATAATGATATTGATCTTATTCAGAAATCATTTGGGTTTGAAACTGCTTTTTCTATTGCGACCGATATAATTAAAAATGCTCATAATGAGGCTTCTGGTGCATTTAATGGTATAGCTCTGGTAAAGCTTATGGGACGTGATTCAGGATTTGTAGCAGCAAGTGCGTCATTGTCAGCGCAGGAGGTTAATTTTGTACTTATTCCGGAAATATCTTTTGACCTTTACGGGCAGCATGGGTTCCTGAGAACGCTCCAAAAAAGGCTGGAAGATAGACATCATTCTGTTATAGTTGTTGCTGAAGGCGCCGGACAGGAATTTTTCGCAGCAGCAAATAAGGAAAAAGATGCTTCCGGAAATCTTAAATATAAAGATATTGGTATTTACCTTAAGGATAAAATCTCTGAAGAATTTAAGAGTAACAAGTTCCCGTACTCTTTAAAATATATCGATCCAAGTTATATAATAAGAAGTGCCCCGGCGAATGCAAACGACAGTAAATTCTGTAACCTGCTTGCCCAAAACGCAGTTCATGGTGCACTTGCCGGAAAAACTGATTTTGTTGTTGGCTTCTGGAATAATCATTTTACCCTGATGCCGATTCCAATGGTGGTAGCAAAACGTAAAAAAATTGATGTCGAAGGTGAGTTATGGTGGAATGTTCTCGAAGCAACAGGCCAACCGATCAGCATGAAGAATCCTTAGTATGATAAAAAATATTGTTTTTGACCTGGGAAATGTATTGATCAGTTTCAAACCCTCTGAATTTTTTGATAAAAAGAAATATCCGGAAAATATTAAAGCCACCATTCTGGCTGACATTTTTGCAAGCCGTGAATGGGCTCTTCTTGACAATGGTGAGATTACCACTTGCGAGGCCATTAATAGTATTTCTCTGAGATCATCCCTGAAAAAGGAGGAAATAGCCCATATTTTCAATTTAAGATCTGAAATAATATTTCCCCTCGACACTAACGTCCGGATCCTTCCTGAGTTAAAAAAACGCGGTTACGGGTTATATTATCTGTCTAACTTCCCGATCGATCTTTTTGATGGAGTAAAAACAGGTTATTACTTTTTTAAATATTTTGATGGAGGAACAATTTCAGCTGAAGCAAAATCCTCAAAGCCTGATGACCATATTTTTAAATTCTTTTTTCAAAAACATTTTCTAATTCCTAAGGAGTGTCTTTTTATCGACGATATTGAAAGTAATGTTATAGCTGGAGAAAAATTTGGAATGAAAGGTCTTATTACTCACGGATCACTCGAAATTATAAACGATATTGAAAATGCTCTTAAATGATCAACTCTGGCTGCAAAATTCAGGCATCTCAGTCCATAAAACTTAAAATATCCTCTTCTCGCTGAGTTAAACCTTTGAGAAAATCAGTGTAATATATTGTATATCTGGTATATATGATTTAGATTTATAACATATGTTCCACGTGAAAACTATAGCTGATTATTGAAATATTCCATTATAATTCTGCTTTTTGAGTGTCCGATCACTTTCTCAAGCTCTCCAGCAGGTTCATTTTTAATTTTGTCAACAGAACCAAATTTTTTCAATAATATTTCTTTTGTCCTGGGTCCGATCCCTTTTATCTGATCAAGATCCGATTTTATCATTTCCGAGGAACGTTTGTCACGGTGAAAATTTATTCCGAACCGGTGAGCCTCGTTTCTTAATTGCTGAATAATTTTCAGACTTATTGAATTTTTGTCAAGATAAATAGGAACACTGTCTCCGGGGAAATATATTTCTTCAAGCTTTTTAGCTATCCCAATTATTGTTACTTTTTCCCGTAAACCAAGTTTGTCCAGACTTTTCATTGCTGAAGAGAGCTGCCCCTTACCACCATCGATGATTATAAGTTGTGGAAGGTTTTGCTTTTCATCGATCATTCTTTTATAACGTCTGAATACTATCTCCTCCATCGAGGAGAAATCATCAGGTCCTGTCACAGTTTTTATATTAAAATGCCGGTATTCATTTTTGCTTGGTCGTGCATTCCTGAATACAACGCATGCAGCAACAGGATTTGTTCCCATAATATTTGAATTATCAAAACATTCGATATGAGAAGGAATATCCGGCATATGTAGATCATTCTTTAGCTTTTCCAGATTTTTGCCTGTGCGAACCTGTGGTGAATGCTCCATTCTCTTTTTCTTTTGCTCCAGTTTGTAATATATGGCATTTCGTTCTGCCAGCTCCAGAAGCTTGTGTTTTTCCCCAACCTGAGGAACTGTATATTTTATGTTATCTATCAGAATATCTGGTTTAAACGGAACTATTATCTCAGGGGAATCGCTTAATAACCGTTGACGGATTTCTGTAATGGCGAAACCAAGTATTGATTCTTTTTCTTCATCTATCCTTGTTTTTATCCCTAATGTATATGCCTGAATAACTGCACCCTGAATCACTTTCAAGTAGTTTACATAAGCATTGTCTGATTCCTGAGTGAAAGCAAATACATCAACATTTATTATTGTATTGCTTACNACGGCAGAGCGGCTTTTAAATCCCGCCAGAATTTCAATCTTTTCTTTTATTCCCTGAGCCTCCTCGAACCTAAGCTCTTCAGAATACTGAATCATCACAAGTCGAAGGTGGTCAATCACAGTAGAAATATTTCCTTTCAGAATATCTTTTATCTGTCTTATATTTTCCAGATAATCTTTATCTGTCTGGTTAGCAATGCAAGGAGCCTTGCAATTTCCAAGATGATATTCCAGACATACCTTAAATTTCCCAGATTTAATATTTGATGCTGTCAGACTTAATGAACATGTTCTGAGTTTATAAATTTTNCTGATAAATGCAATTAGTGTTTTAACCATCAATCCGGATGTATATGGACCATAATAAAGAGATCCATCCCTTATTAAATTCCTGGTACTGAAAATTCTTGGAAAAGGTTCATTCTTAATGCAGACCCAGGGAAATGTTTTATCGTCTTTTAAAAGTATATTATACCTGGGCTGGTGCTTCTTAATAAGGTTATTCTCAAGTAAAAGAGCATCCGATTCATTATCTACAACGATGTGTCTTATATCAACCGTCTTCTTCAGAAGAACAGTAGTTTTTCCAGATTGATTTTTTGAGAAGTATGATGTTACCCGTTTCTTGAGGTTTTTAGCCTTCCCCACATAGATGATTACCCCGTTCGGGTCAAAGAACTGGTAAACACCAGGTTTATCCGGGAGCAAAGAAAGGATGGATTTGAATTTAATATCAGTTGTCATGTTTCACTGACAAACAATGAAGTCTGTTCGAATTTCATTACATCAAATAGTCCCTTATCTCCTATCTTCAGATCAGGAATAACTAAAAGCGCCATGAATGAGAGAGTCATGAATGGGGCTTTCATTTGACATCCCAGCGATTTAACAAGCTCATTAAGGTTTTCGTAATCATCCGCTACCTCTTCGCAGGTACGTGTTGTCATAATACCTGCTATGTTTAATTGAAGTGATTTAAGCTTTTTCCCCGAAGTTATTGCAAGACCGCCCTTCATTCTTATTATTTCGTTGACGGCGTTCACAATATCCGAATCATTTGTTCCAACAGATATTATGTTATGACTATCGTGTGCAACAGAACTTGCAAATGCACCATTTTTCAAAGCAAATCCTTTAATAAAACCAACGGCAGGAGGTGCATCATGATATCTATCCTTAACTACTATTTTTAAAATATCTCCTTTAACATCTGGCTCAACAAACTCAGATTTTCCCGATGAATGAATAATTTCCTTTGTCAGTAATTCTCCTTCAAATGCTTCAATTACCCTGATATTACCGTGCCTATTTGTAACTTTAATATCTTCTATTGAAACAGGAGTACAGTTGAACTTATTAATTTGTTCAGCTGCTTTATAGGTGAATAACACAGCACCATCTCCAAAAACCTTTTTCCCGCTGATCCATGTCTCTAAAACATCCATCTTTCCTGGGTTATTCACAATAATAAAATCCGCATTATCTCCTTCCCGGAGCATTCCTGACTCAAGACTATAATGTTCAGCCGGGTTTATTGTCGCACTTCTGATTACATCAAACATATTATATCCCTCATTAATAAGTTTGGATATCAATTTATTAATATGTCTTATTTTGAGCATTTCAGGATGAAGATCATCACTGCAGATCATTACAGATTCAGGATTTGTTCTAAAAAGGTCTTTCAATGAATCAAGATTTCTTGCAGCACTTCCCTCCCTTATCAGAATCTTCATTCCTAATGAAATCTTTTCCTTTGCCTCTTCTATTGTACTGCACTCATGGTCTGTTGTAATTCCTGCTTTTACATATTTCTTCAGCATCTCCCCGCTTAATCCCGGTGAATGTCCATCAATGGGTTTTCCCAGTTTCTTTGCAGTGTCAATCTTACTCCTGACATCAGGATCATTATAAATCACCCCCGGGAAATTCATCATCTCGGAAAGATATTTCATTTCATCCAGCAATAGAAGCTTCTCGACATCTTGATGATTTATTTCCGCCCCACTTGTTTCAAATTTAGTGGCCGGAACGCAAGAAGGAACTCCGAACCAGAACTTTACCGGTACCTTTTCACTGTCCTTCAGCATAAACATTACACCCTGAACACCCAATACATTTGCAATTTCATGTGGATCTGATACAACTCCAATAGTTCCCTGCTTAACAGCTGCCAAAGCAAATGCTCCCGGAGTTATCATTGAACTTTCTATATGTATATGAGAATCGATTAATCCCGGCATAATATAAATATCATACTCTTCTTCTACCCTCTCAATCTTTTCTATCCTGCCATCTTTAATGCTGATACATGCCGAATAAATATCTCTTTTATGAATATCAACAAGACGTCCACAGATTTTCATAAAACATATTTTAAATTTTAAATAATTGTTCCACGTGAAACATTCTAACGTCCAAGATACATCAGTAAAATATTGACGTCCGAAGGAGAAACCCCGCTTATTCGCCCAGCCTGGCCAATATTTGCAGGTTTAATCTTTGCCAGTTTTTGTCTTCCTTCAGTTGAAATTGACACCAGTTCGCTATAATCAATGTCATCTGGAATTTTTAAATTCTCAAGTCTTACAAGTTTATCTGCAACAATTTTTTCACGTTGAATATATCCTTCATATTTAATTTTAATTTCAGCAGACTCTGCTATTTCTTTAAATCGCTCTGAATTGAAAGCGTGCAATTTCACCCCTCCTTCAACTATTTTAAGCAGTTCACCAATATTTACCTGAGGTCGTGATGCTATATTAACAGCCTTTACTTTTTGCGAAATTAAACTAGTATCAACACTTCCCAGAAATGAATTAATTTCATCAGGACTTATACTTGTTTCAGAAAGAAAATCAATAATTTCATCAATAAATTTTTCTTTTTCCTCAAGTCGTTTTATTCTTTCAATATTAACTGTTCCTATCTCAAATGCTTTTCTTGTCAACCTTTCATCAGCATTATCCTGTCTTAAAAGAATTCTGTATTCAGCTCTTGATGTAAACATCCTGTATGGTTCATCTACTCCTTTTGTAACCAGGTCATCTATCAGCACTCCTATATATGATTCTTCCCTTCTTAGAATAAACATTTCTTTCTTTCTGATTCTTTGAACAGAGTTAATTCCTGCAAGTAGTCCCTGGGCTGCAGCTTCTTCATAACCAGTTGTGCCATTTATCTGTCCTGCAAAATAGAGACCTTCAATCCTTTTTGTTTCAAGAGAATGCTTCAATTGCGTAGGTTGAAAAAAATCGTATTCTATTGCATAACCCGGTCTGAACATTTCTACATTTTCGAGTCCCTTTACTTTTCTTAATGCCTTCAATTGAACTTCGAGAGGCAGACTGCTTGAAAATCCATTTATATAGTATTCTACAGTATCTGTACCCTCAGGTTCAATAAACAACTGATGAGCGTTCCTTTCTTTAAAAGTAACTATTTTATCTTCTATGCTTGGACAATATCTTGGTCCTCTTCCTTTAATTCTACCTGTAAACAGCGGACTGAATTTTAATCCTTTTTTCAATTCATCATGTACCTCTTCATTTGTGTGAGTTATAAAACAACTTTGTTGTTTTACTTTTGCAGGTTCAGAAAAGAGATAAGAAAAAGTCCTCCCTTCGTCATCTCCCTTTTGCTCCGCCATCTTTGAAAAATCGATTGATCTTCCGTCTATTCTGGCGCTTGTTCCTGTCTTCATTCTTTCAACAGTAAATCCTATACTTTCCAACTGCTCGCTCAGTCCTGTTGATGCCTGTTCCCCGCTTCTACCTCCAATAATCTTACTAAATCCTACATGCATTAATCCATTTAAAAAAGTTCCGTTTGTCAATATAACTGCTTTACTATTAAACCTCGTTCCGAAAGATGTTTCCACTCCCACAACCTTATTTCCGTCCATTAACAACCTACTTGCCTTTTCCTGCCATATAAAAAGATTATCAGTATGTTCAAGAACTTTTCTCCACTCTGAAGTAAATTTTTGTCTGTCACATTGAGCCCTCGGACTCCACATTGCCGGACCTTTTGATCTGTTTAGCATTCTGAATTGAATCATGCTTCGATCAGTAACTATTCCACTCATTCCTCCCAACGCATCAATTTCCCGTATAATTTGCCCTTTTGCTATTCCTCCCATAGCAGGATTACATGACATTTGTGCAAGCTTGGTCATGTCCATAGTAATCAGTAATGTTCTTGCTCCCATCACAGCAGCAATATGTGCAGCTTCACATCCCGCATGACCTCCTCCAACTACAATAATATCATAATTAAAATCCATTTTATAACTCCTCAATCTTTCTTAACCATAAATCCTCATTTTCTCTCATTATCAACTTTTCCTTTTTTGTCTTATCATCCAAACCCATCAAATGCAATATTCCATGAATAAAGACCCTTTTTACTTCCTTATTTAAACTAACTTTATAGTTTAACGCATTCTTTTTTACAGTATCAATACTTATATAAACTTCTCCGTTTACCTTATTCTCATCCGTATAATCAAAACTTATAACATCTGTATCGTAATCATGTTCTAAAAATTTAACATTAATTTCATGGAGTTCTTTATCATTTGTTATAATAAAATTAAGGTCACCTGAAATTTTTTGTTCTTTTCTGATGACCTCCTCTATAATTCTTCGGACTTTTCTCCACCCTTTAAGTCTGAAGTTTGTATTGTCATAAAATATTCTTATGCTCAAGTTTTAATGTTTTTAAAAGTCATTGTTACACTATTCCCTTTTTTGCTATACACTATCTTATCTGCCAGTTTAGACATAAGGTATACTCCTCTTCCGTTAAGTGCTTCCAAATTTGCAGGAATTGTTGGGTCAGGGACTTCATCCGGTTTAAAACCCGAACCTTCGTCCTTCACCCGAATTTTTAACATATTGCTACTGTATGTAATCGAAATATTCACAATTTTTTCAGGGTCAGAACGATTACCATGTAATATAGCGTTGTTTACAGCTTCAAGGGTTGATACAAGTATCTTTCCATAAAAATCCTGCGAGATTCCAATATCACTTGTAACCTCATCAATTGCATTTTCAACAACCCTAAGGTTTGTAATATCAGATTCTATTTTAAACTTTTTGTTCATTTTTACTTAATGCAACCCTTTATACTCAAAAACAGCACTTTTGTTACATAATATTTCCTAATTTTTTGAAATCCATAATTCCGGGTCATGATATTTTGACTCATAAATCATAAATTTCAGTGTTGAATTAAAACTATCCCCAGGATCTGAATATACGTCGCCTATACTCTGTTTAATGTTAACTTTATCTCCAGGTTTAACCTTCACATTTATAATGTTTGCGTATACAGACAGGAATTTCCCGTGCCTTATAATCACAGTCATATTTGCTCCGGGAATAGTAAATACCTTTACAACTTCACCCTGAAAAACACTCCTTACACCCATTTTTCCTGAACTTGTAATTTCAATTCCGATATTGTCTTCTGTCAGATATTTCAATACAGGATGTTTTTGAATACCGAAATGGCTTGTTATTACACCCTTCTCCACCGGCCATGGTAAACGTCCCTTATTTTCAGCAAAATTTTCACCAATTAGTTTTTGTTCTGGTGTATTATCTGATTTAATTGCTCTTTTTCTTTCTTCTTCTATAATCCTTGCGATTTCAATTTCGATCTTTTTTGCAATCCTTTTCTTTTCTTCCAATTCAGCTCTTAATTGTTTTTCTTTTTTACTTAAGGATTTTACCATCTTCTGTTTTCGTTCCTGCTCTGACTGCAGTAGCATTTTCTGTTGTTCTTCTTTTGATTTTAAATCTGAAATCTTGTATAAATCGTCTACAAGCCTCTTCTTAGAACTTTCAATCTGTAATTTTAATTCCGAAATAATTTCTGATTCCCTTCTTCTGAACTTTGTAACCTGTTGCAGATATTTAAGCCTTTTATATCCCTGATTAAAGTCTTTCGCTGAAAGTATATAAACAAGTTCAGGATTTCCTTTTTGAGTCCTGTATGAATTTAATACAGCTCTGGAGTAATCACTTTTTAACTTCATCAGATCACTTTCCATCATATCAATTGCCAATGTATTAAGATCAATTCTTCCACTTAAAAGCGTTAGCTCATCCTTCATTCCATTTATTACCGTTTCTCTTAAATTAAGCTTATTCCCAATAATTTTTATTGCATTTATGCTTTCATCTTTTTCCCTTGAAGTTGATTTTAGAAGATTATCAACATATTCAATATCATTTAGAGTATTCTTTCTTTTCTCTTCCAGTTCGGCTTTTGATTGAGCTATAAGAACACAGCTGACAAATAAAAATATAAATATTAATATTGATACTCTTTTCATTTAAGCTCTATAATTTCATATTTATTCCCAGGAATAAATTCTAAGTTTCCTTCCCATGGAATTTGAACTTTTCTTATCTTCAATTTTACCAAAGATTTTCCTTTATTATTTTGTATTTCAACATATTGCGGTATTGTTATACCTTTAAATGTTTGAAATTTCCCAAAATTTAAACTTGCTATATCATCCCTGGAATTACTAACATTTATGGCCTTGATAACTTTTTTAATTTTGTTATTAATAATGTAGCTTATCAATTCTCCATCTATTGAACTGCTGATCGCCTCACCACTAATTTTATAACCTCTTTCTATTAAAGTCCCTGCAACAATATCTCCGAATATTACAGGTAAAACAAAAAAACTAACTCCATATTTATTCTTAAGATAATCTGACGATCCCCTGTATAGTTTTCTGTTTATTCTGTCGTTAACAAAAATCGAATCTTTAGACAAAAATATTCTAGCGATTTCTATTCCTGTCATGTTCTTAATGCTGACCAGATAGTTGTCAGGTTTTTTAAACTTAATTGTACTTATAAATCTGTTTTTCCCTTTTTCTGTTCTTACGTCAACTTCAGCCTTCTGAATAAAAAAACTATTTTCCGNTAAATTTCTTACCCTAATTATTTCCAATAATTTTCCCGGATCATCAGAAATCGCAACTTCAGATATATCATTTTTCCCATGTCTTGCAACAGAACAACCTGAAACCAGAACAGAGATAAATATTATATTGATTATTTTCCGCAATTTTTTATTTCATCAATAAGGTTTGTCTTAGTGCTGTCTAATTTTAATGCCATATTCCAGTTCTCAACCGCTTTTTCGCATTTCTTCTGCCTCTTCAGAATGAAACCATAATGTTCATACCACACAGCGTCAGGTTTATTATCTGTTTTTAAGATTTCCTCCATTACTCTAGCAGCTTCTTTTAGCTTTCCTCTTTTATAAAGAACCCAACCAAAAGTATCCAGAAAAGTAGTATTCCCTTTTTCGGTTTCAATCACCTTTTTTGCCATTAGCTCTGCCTCTTTAAGGTTTTTATTCTGTTCTGCCAGGTAATACGCATAATTATTTATAACAGTCAGGTCGTCTTTATTCGATTTCAAAGCTTCCTCAAAAGTTTCAAAAGCTTTTTCATAGTTTTTCATCCGATAATAAATATCGGCTCTCATTGTTAAAACCTGAACCAGATCATCTTTATTATTTTCTGCAAGTATCTGGGCCTTTCTTAATTCTTCAAGAGCAACCTCATATTTTCCGCACTCAAGAGCACCATTTGCATATAATACTTTTGCATTAAATGATCTGTTAAAATGTGTGGCACACTCCTCTCCTTTTTCCATAAGTTGTTTATAATCTGCATTCTGGAGGTATACCAATAAAAGCTTTTCCCATGCATAATAATTTTCCGGAGATGCTCCTGCTATTTNCTCCAGTCTGATAGCTGCATCACCAAGCCTATTTTCTTTAATTAATAGTTCAGGTCGCAATAAAGGAATTATGGGATCATCTTTATAATTTGCTTCTAAAACCATAAAAGTTATCATCAGTTTGTCGCCTATAAAACTGTTCAGGTCAGGCGATTCAATCAACCGCCCTAAAAGAGAAATTTTATTTTCTTTGGAAATAGTATTATTTAGAACAACCGTATTCAAAAGAAGAAAAAGCTCATCATATAACTTTTCTGTTATAAGAAAATCACATAAAGCAAGCTGAACCTGAGCGTTGTCGGGGTTTCTTTCTAAAAGCTTATCATAAACNTTCCTTGCTTTATCCTTATCACCTTTACCCCTAAATATTTCAGCAAGCAGGCCATTATACAAGATTTCGTCAGGATATTCTTTAAGAAGCTGCTCTGTTTTTACCATCGCTTCATCATATTTTTCCTCAGCCATAAGGTTTTTAACAGATGAAAGNGTGGATTTTTCATTCATCCCGTACTTGTTATCAAAAGAATTAAAGATTGACTGAGCTTTTTCATAATCCTTGTTTTCTGTATAAAGGTTACCCAGAGTTAACTGAAGATCTTCCTTTTCCGGGAAGAATTTTACAGCATTTTGATAATAAATAATTGTACTGTCTATATTATGCACCTGATAGTACATTCCGGCAAGCATCATAAGGTACCAGAAATTTTCCGGATCAATTGAAAGTGCTTTCAAAGCGTATTTCTTTCCATTTTTAAGATCTCCGTTCGCAATTACAATTTGTGCCATTTGATAGTATGCGGCATCGCTTCCCGGATTTATTTTAATGCATTGTTCAAGATAACCTAGCGCATCACCAGCGTTACCCATTAGCTTTTGTTTGAGCGCCTCAACATAGACATAATTAAACGCGGCTGCATCATATATTTTTCCTTCTTTCATTTCACCCATATAAGGAACCATCTTCCTTCCGCATGAACCAAACAATGTTATTAACAATACTGCAATAATAAAGTATGTCGATTTTTTCATTTTATTCATTTTCCTGTGTGTCCTAAACTCCATGCCTCACATCCATTATCTAACAATTTATCTTCTTTAATGAATAGTTGAATAAGCAGGCAGGGGATGTTTCGATTTGTTCATTACCCTAATTTCCATTTTGAAATTTTGCTGTCAAATATACTTCTAATGGGGCAATTCATGATTTCTCTTTTCTCTTTTAATGAAATTTCTTTATTTTGAAATCCAATATTTATGTGTATCGTTCAAAGTTAAATATCTTTGCATTCAGTTTTGCAGAACGTTATTAACCAAACAAATATTTCATGAACACTCTATTTAGAAAAGTTCTATTGCTTTTAGTTCTATTTGTGGCCTTTTCCTGTAATGCGCCGCGTGGTAATGAAAATACCATTGTTCAGATTAAAACAACAATGGGAGATATCAAAATAAAACTATATGATGGTACGCCTATCCATCGTGATAATTTTATAAAGCTTATTAAAACAGACTTTTACGATGGAGTCTCATTTCACAGGGTAATCAAGGACTTCATGATACAGGCCGGAGATCCTGCAACAAAAACTCCCATTGTTAATAATCTTCCTGATTCACTTAATAATTATACTATTCCAGCAGAATTCAGGGCAGAGTATTTTCATAAGAAAGGGGTTCTTGCTGCTGCACGTGAAGGCAACCAGGTTAATCCTGAGATGAGATCGTCTGGCACACAGTTNTACATTGTGCAGGGGGTAAAGTTCACAGATTCTGATCTTACCCAGGCAGAACAACGTATCAACAGTAATATCAAGCAGAGTGTTTTCACTAAATTTATTAAGCAAACTGCTGATAGTGTCAATTCATCTGGCAGAATAATTACTGATGCTGAGATTCAGGACATTGCTTCTGTCAGGATGTTTCAGTTTCTCACTGAATTCAAAGAATACAAAATTCCTGAAGACCAGCGAAATGTTTATAAAACCATAGGCGGTGTCCCCCGGCTTGACGGAACTTATACTGTCTTCGGTGAGGTAGTAGAGGGATTAGATGTTGTTGATAGAATAGCTGCAGTAAAGACTGATAGTAATGACAAGCCAGAAACAGATGTAAAAATCCTCAGAATTAAAATTGTAAAGAACTAATGTCTTATTGAATATAAACTTATTATAATGCTTGAAAAAATATCAGATCTTTTAAAGGAGATCTCTGATTTAACTGTAAAGAATCCGGAAGAACTCGNATTGTTCCGTTTAAAATATCTTAGTAAAAAGGGCCTTATATCAGAATTGTTTGAAGGTTTCAGAAATGTTCCGGCTGCTGATAAAAAAGATGTGGGTCAAAAACTCAATTTGTTAAAGCAGCGGGCTTTTGAAAAATTTAATTCTCTTAAAGAAGCGCTGTTAACTATGGAAGACAGTTCTGAAGCAACAGATCTTACAAGGCCTTCCTTTCCATATTCAACAGGGTCCCGCCATCCTTTATCAATTGTCAGAAATGAGATAATAGATATTTTTGCAAGGATAGGTTTTACTGTTTCTGAGGGACCGGAAATTGAGGATGATAATCATGTTTTTACTAAACTTAATTTTGCCCCGGAACATCCTGCAAGAGATATGCAGGATACATTTTATATTTCAAGAATCTCTGCAGAAGATTCAAATCCGGAAGATGTATTACTCCGTACTCAGACATCATCGGTACAGGTCAGGGTGATGCAAAATCAAAAACCACCTATTCGAACCATATCGCCTGGAAGAGTTTTCAGGAATGAGGCTATTTCTGCCAGAGCACATTGCATTTTTCACCAGGTTGAAGGATTATATATAGATGAGAATGTTTCATTTGCAGACCTTAAGCAGACGTTGTTGTTTTTTGCTAGAGAAATGTTTGGAAAGGAAACACAAATCCGTTTAAGGCCTTCTTACTTCCCTTTTACCGAGCCTTCTGCCGAGATGGATGTAAGTTGCAGGATCTGTGGTGGAAAAGGGTGTAATGTCTGTAAATATACCGGCTGGCTTGAAGTTCTGGGATGTGGAATGGTTCATCCTAACGTACTGGAAGCTTGCAACATTGATAGTAATAAATACACTGGCTATGCCTTTGGAATGGGTATCGAAAGATCAGCTATGCTAAAGTACCAGGTAAATGATCTACGCCTGTACTTTGAAAATGATATGCGGTTTCTCGATCAATTCAAAACTGCATTTTAGAACTATTTGAACATTAATATAAAGCTTTTGTTAACCTTTACACCTTAATTAAGTAGGGGAAATGAAACAACAGGAAATTATTGTCCCGCTTTGCGACAAATGTTCATTCGAATCAGGTTCGATATTTAAATATCTCTCTCCTGATGAGATTGAAACACTGAATTTTCAAAAAGATTTCAGACAGTATAAGCGTGGGGATATTCTATACCAGGAAGGTAACCGGATAAGCGGATTCTTTTGCATTAACAGCGGAATTATTAAAGTATTTAAAACAGGCTTTGACGGAAAGGAACAGATTATCCGTTTTGCAAAAAAGGGAGACATCATAGCATACCGTAGTGTTCTGAGCAATGAACTTGCATGTACCTCGGCAAAAGTAATTGAAGATTGTAAGGTTTGTTTTATTCCTTCAGAGATTTTGATATCATTTATAAAGACAAATCCTGCTTATGCGCTTGAATTACTGAAACTTGCCTGTCATGAATTAGGTGAAGCCAATTCTTTCATTACTGATATTGCCCAGAAAACTGTTAGAGAACGACTTGCAGAGATTCTTCTTTTGCTTGTAAATGATTTCGGTATTGACAATGAACAGTTCCTCAATATTTCGCTTACACGCGAAGAGCTGGCCAATATAGTTGGTACTGCTACAGAATCAGTCATTCGTTTATTATCAGAGTTTAAATCAGATAAACTTGTAGAGCTTAACGGCAGGAAGATTAAAATATTAGACACAAGGGGTCTTGAAAAGATCAGTAATGTTTTTAACTGATTGAATCAAAATAACGTTCCGGGTTTGTTCTGAGCAAATTGTCTTCCTACATGTTTATATGCATGTTCTGTTGCTTCGCGTCCCCGTGGAGTTCTTTTAAGGTAACCCTCCTTGATAAGAAACGGTTCATAAACCTCCTCAATTGTTCCGCTTTCTTCACCTACAGCAGTGGAAATTGTCGTCAATCCAACCGGACCTCCTCCGAATTTATCAATAATTGCCAGAAGTATTCTGTTGTCCATCTCATCGAGACCATGCTGATCGATGTTTAAAGCATTGAGACCATATTTAGTGATTTCCAGGTCTATTTTTCCCGAACCCTTTACCTGTGCAAAATCTCTAATTCTTCTAAGAAGGGCATTTGCAATTCTTGGAGTTCCCCGGCTCCTTCTGGCTATTTCAACAGCTGCTGCTTCATCAATTTGAACATTTAAAATTCCTGCTGATCTTTTAACAATCCCTGTAAGAATCTCATGATCATAATATTCCAGATGAAATTTTATCCCAAATCTTGCTCTTAAGGGACTCGTAAGCAAGCCTGACCTGGTAGTTGCACCAATCAAAGTAAAGTTATTCAGAGTAAGCTGAACGCTTCTTGCACTTGGTCCTTTATCGATCATAATATCGATCTGAAAATCTTCCATGGCTGAATAAAGATATTCCTCAACAACCGGGCTTAGGCGGTGGATCTCGTCAATAAACAGAACATCTCCTTCCTGCAGGTTTGTAAGTAATCCGGCAAGGTCACCGGGTTTATCAAGAACAGGTCCTGAAGTAACTCTGAGATTTACCTGTAACTCATTGGCAATTATAGTGGCTAATGTTGTTTTACCCAGTCCGGGAGGGCCATGCAGCAAAACATGATCAAGTGATTCACCTCTCTGTTTGGCTGCGGTTACAAAAACAATCAGATTTTCCATTACCTGCTTCTGACCTTTGAAGTCACTGAAGCTTAAGGGTCTGAGCTGTTTCTCAAATTCCTTATCTGTAACTGAAATATTGTCCTTTCTGATGTTAATGTTTTCTTCCATAAAGCAAAGTAACTATTTAATAAGCTTAATGTCGCTTTCAGGAAGCTTAATTCTTACACCGTTAATACTTATTTCAGCATCATTTTTATATACAATAACTAGAACCGGAACCCCTTCTTCATTGTATTTTTTCCAGCTCTTCTCCCTAATTCCCATCTGGTAATACTGTTCTTCTTTTATCTTACCGTTTTCGTAATAATAGCTTTGCTTACCGTCGGGATTACCCTGAACAAAGTTTCCTTTAAACCTGATATTTCCGCTTTTATAGTACGATTTCCATACTCCGTCTCTCAATCCAATAATGTATTTTCCTTCTTCAGAATTTTCTCCTGATTTATATTTCCATTCTCCGTTTTTCTCTCCATCAGAATACTGTCCCTGTTCAATGATTTCACCATTTTCGGAGTATTCAGTGCATGCTCCGTCACGTTGTCCCTGGAAATACTCTTCTTCCTTTAGTAACTTGCCGTCATCATAATACCATTTCCATAAACCGTCGGGTCTTCCGTTATTAAATGAACCTGTCTGTTCAACCTTTTCTGCAGGATTATAGAACTTCCAAAGACCTGATCGTCTGTTGTCGGTGTATTGACCTTCCGCCTGGCTTTTCCCATTCGAATACAGGTCTTTCCATCTGCCATTCCTGTTTCCTGCATCATCCATAATACCTTCAGAGAGCAATAGTCCGTTATCATTATAAATGTAAGCGTTAGTCACTTTGCCGTCTTTGCCGTACTCTCTGTGAATACCAACAGGAATTTTATTTCTGTAGGGGCCGCTGTAAACCAGTTTCCCATCCTGATCATGCCTGTTTACTATTTCGATATCCGGTTCATCCTCTACCTTTGATTTTACAATTGCTCCATTCTCATAAAGCATAGTAAGAACAAGTTTTCCCTTGGTATCATATTCCTTATAATAACCATGAATCAGGTCGTCAATAAAAGTTTTTTCGGATTTAATGCTTCCCGAAGGATAAAATTCCTTCCATACACCCTGTTTTAAACCTTTATTGTCGATTCTGTTTATCCTTTCACGGCTAACAAGAAAATCATTATTGTATTCAAGGAGGCTTATTACATTCCCGTCTTTATCATACTCTTTTGATAAACCCTCTTTTTTGCCGCTGTTATATGCAATCGTCTGCTGGATACTTCCGTCCTGAAAATAAATATATGCTTTTCCCTCCTTTTTATCCCCGGCAAAAAGTTCCTTTGACCAGATATAAATACCTTTTAAGGGATCTTTCTTAAACTTATAATACCAACCATTCTTTTTTCCAACGAGATAATTTATTTTCTCGGTCGTGTCTCCGGCCTGATCATAAAACACCCAAATGCTGTCAAGAAGAAAATTTGTACGTTTACCCTCTGACTTTTTAATACCAGTCACATAATAACTCTTCCAGAAGCCTTCAGGTTTTCCATTTTTTATCAGCCCTTCGCTCGATATGGTTCCATTAGGATATTTAAATACTTTATACCCGTCAGTCAAGGCATTGCTTTCCTGGGAAAGAGTAATTTTACATATTAAAGCAAGTACTATTAAAATGCTTATTCTTTTCATAATTTAAAGACCAAGCTTTTCAGATATCTCCAACATCCTTAATATAGGTTTCTGAGCCCTTATCAGTATGTCTTTATCTATAGTAATTTCAGGCTTTTCAATTTTAAGACTATTATAGATCTTCTCCATAGTGATAAGTTTCATGAAACTGCATTCGCTGCAACCACATGTGGAATCTCTTGGTGGAGCAGGAAAATAATTTTTGTCCGGATTTTCTTTCTTCATTTGATGTATTATTCCGGCTTCTGTTGCCACAATATAAGATTTTCCCTTGTCTTTCTTGGTAAACTGCAGTAATGAGGAGGTTGATCCTATAAAATCTGCAACCATTCTTACAGGTAATTCACACTCAGGATGAACTATGATTTTGGCATCTGGATTTTCCTTCTTCAGTTTAAGAATTGCTTCAAGAGAAAACTCTTCGTGAACATGACATGTTCCATTCCAGATGACTATATCACGGCCAGTTTTATTAAGTACATAATTTCCAAGATTCCTGTCCGGGGCAAATATAATTTTTTCATCGGGAGGAAGCGATTCAACAATCTGAACAGCGTTCGATGAAGTACATATTATATCTGATAATGCTTTTATATCGGCAGTGGTATTTACATAAGTTATCACTGTTCTTCCAGGATTATCCTTTATGAATTTCTCAAAATCAGGATATTTACACGAGTCGGCCAGAGAACAACCTGCATTCATGTCAGGAAGCAATACTTTTTTATCAGGTGAAAGTATTTTAGCTGTTTCGGCCATGAATTTAACTCCTGCGAATAGTATTATATCCGCGTTATTTGAAGCTGCCTTTTGTGAAAGGGCAAGGCTATCTCCAACAAAATCAGCAATATCCTGTATATCTCCTGTCTGATAGTAATGAGCAAGAATTATAGCATTTTTCTCTGCTTTGAGTCTTTTAATTTCTAATATATATTTATCTGATGAATTCATTTCTTTTTTAATCACCTTATCACAATATAAAATTCCATGATAAACTTAATCAAATTTAATTATATTGATTTTCTATATTTATTGCTTATGTACTTCTTATTAACATTATAATATTCTTATATTTTAATTTTAATTTTATTTATGATGATTATGATATGGTGTTAATAGTGTTGAAATAAAAAACAGGTTTTTATTGTTTTTATCATCATTATAACTATTCAAACATCTTTTCAACAGATCAAAAAACATACCATTTTTGAGTATCAATGAATTAGTAGAGTAATTAACAATTGTTAAGTAGGATTGTTGATAATAACTATTTGATAAAATTAATTTTTTTACGGTTTATTTCCGGTTCATATTTCGACTTTATTTTCTGAAAAATAAATATTGAATCATATTGAAAAAAAAGAATTG
>JGI20214J51088_10000503_pt1 | contig 27223 bp, 28 predicted proteins | sample WetSurMetagenome_FD_51088 | JGI IMG/M metagenome (IMG submission 51088) | reverse complement strand
GAATTGCCCGATGAGGACGAGCAACAGCATCGCGGCGGTGATGCGGAAGGTGGCGCGATGCAATGCTGCCAGCCCGAATTGCCTGAGTTGATAGGCCATGAGGTACAGCGCACAGGCGATGCCGATGTAGGCCAGTGCAGTGAACAACTGGGCGGCCACGATGCCGGCAAGTTGGCGATCGGGCAGTATCCTGAAGAGTGTCGGCACGACCACGTAGCCGAGCATCCACATGCCGCCCACCCAGAAAGCGATACTCAGGGTTGCAACATATCGGGGCAGGTGACGCGCGATCATTTGCTGTTGCTATCCAGGGCCTTCTCCAGTTCGGCGGCAGGCAGATAGCCGGGGTTGACGACACCGTTGGCGAAAATCAATGCGGGGGTACCGTTCACTTTGAGATTTTTGCCCAATGCCATGACCTTGGCGGTGGGAGTGTCGCACTTGGCCGCAACAGGAGGCTGCACTCCATTTAGCATCAGGTCTTCCCAAGATTTGGCTTTGTCGGCACTGCACCAGATGTTCTGGACCTTTTCCGCAGAGCCCTCGAAGATGGGATAAAGGAACAGGTACAGCGTGACATCGCTGACGCTCTGCAATTCATGCTCCAGCTTTTTGCAGTAGCCGCAGTTCGGATCGGCAAAATAGGCCATTTTGCGGCTGCCGTTGCCTTTGACTCTTTTTACCGCAAGCTCAAGCGGCAATTTGTTGAAGTCCACGGCGAACAGGACGCGTGCACGCGCTTCGGTCAGATTGCGCCGTGCCTTCAAATCGAACATGCTGCCGTCGATGAGGTATTGCGCGGTCTTGTCGGTGTAGAAAATGTGATCCCCGGTAATAACTTCATACAAGCCGGAGATGGGGGATTTGTTGACCTGGCTGACCGGACCGATGAGCTGCTCATAGTTTTTTTCCAGGGTATTTTTGATGGCGGCAGCCGTTTTGTCGGTTTCGGCGGCTTGTGCCAGGGAAACAGATAACAACAATAAAACCAGAATTTTGAACATTTGCATGATCCTAAAAAATCAGTTGAGGGCGTGGCGTACCAGCATTTTCTTCAGCGGCACGAACTTGTTGGTCGCGGCGAGCCCGGCGTTGCGCAGGGTGCGCAGCAGCGGGTTGGCGTTGACGAACAGATTTTTCAGCGCATCCGTGGTGAGTTGCATGGACATGATGTCACCCTGGCGTGCTTTCTCGTACCTGCGCAACAGGCTCAGGTCTCCGCAGTCCAGAGCCCCGCGTTGCGACAATACCTTCACCATCTCGCGGACATCGCGCAGGCCGAGATTAACGCCTTGTCCCGAGAGGGGGTGCACATTATGCGCGGCATCACCGACCAGGACCAGTCTCGGCTTGGTGAGATGGGCCAGATTCAGTACGCGCAAGGGGAAGGCGGCGGGCGGAGTGACGACTTGCAATTCGCCCAGCGTATGGTCCGATGCGGCGGATACCTGAGCGCTGAAATCTTCGTGAGTGAGTGCCAACAGTTCTGCAGATCGCTCCGGGCTGACCGACCAGACGATGGAGATGCGCTTGCCCGGCAAGGGCAGCAGTGCAAGGATACTTTCCGGCTTGAACCACTGATAGGCGATACCGCGATGCGCTTTGCCGATACTGAAGTTGGCGACCACTCCGTGCTGATGATAAGGCGTAGGGACTTCCGGCATGACGGCTTGATGGCGTGTCCAGGAATCTCGCCCATCCGCACCGACGATGAGCCTGGCGCGAATTTCGCGGCCATCCTTCAATTTCAGAAGAGCGGCGTCTTCCTGCAACGACATTTCGGCGCATTGAGCGGGCTGCAGCAGGGTCAGGTTGTCCTGACCTTGCAAGTTATCCCACAAGGCATGCTGTAACAATCGGCTTTCCATGATGAAGGCCAGTTCCGGCGCGCCGATCTCGTAGGCGCTGAAATTCAGCCTGGAACCGGTATCGCCGAACACACGCATTTCTTCAACCTGTTGCACGCGCGACATATCCAGCCGCTGCCATGCGCCGCATTCCTTGAGAAAGCCCACATTGCCGGGAGTGAAAGCGTATATGCGGCTATCCCACCCGGAATCGATCCCGGGCAAGGCCTGGCCTTCAATCAATGCCAGTCGCAGTCCGCTGTTTTTGAGTGCGGAAGCAAGGCTTGCGCCTACCAATCCACCGCCGATGATAACGATATCGAATTCCATGCCGAAACTTCATTTCCCGCAGAAAAATCTTTGAGCATCATAGCATGGGCAGGTTGATTAATTTATAATCGCCGCCCCCTTTGGAAATCATCATGCAGATCGGACGCTACAAGCTCAAGAACAACCTCATTGTCGCACCCATGGCGGGCGTGACGGACAGGCCATTCCGTATGCTTTGCAAGCGCATGGGAGCGGGCATGGCGGTGTCAGAGATGGTCGCTTCCAATTCCCTGCTGTACGGCTCGGAAAAGACCATGCGCCGCGCCAACCATGAAGGTGAGGTCGATCCGATTTCGGTGCAAATCGTCGGTGCCGATCCCAAGATGCTGGCGCAGGCCGCGCGCTACAACGTGGATCACGGCGCGCAGATCATCGACATCAACATGGGCTGTCCGGCCAAGAAGATCTGTAACGTCATGGCGGGCTCCGCCCTGATGCAGAACGAAAAGCTGGTGTCGGAGATTCTGGAAGCCGTCGTAGGTTCCGTGGATGTGCCGGTCACCCTGAAGATACGTACCGGTTGGGACAAGACCAACCGCAATGCGGTCAACATCGCGCGCATTGCCGAATCCAGCGGCATCCAGGCGCTGGCCATTCATGGACGTACCCGCGCCTGTGCCTACACCGGCGATGCCGAATACGACACCATCCGCGCGGTGAAGGCGGAAGTACATATCCCAGTCATCGCCAATGGCGATATCACCACCCCGGAAAAAGCGCGCTTTGTGCTGCAACACACAGGCGCGGATGCGGTGATGATCGGACGTGCCGCACAAGGCCGACCCTGGCTGTTCCGCGAGATCGAGCATTTTCTGCAGACGGGCACACACCTGCTTTCGCCGCAAGTCGGCGAAATACAGGCCGTGCTGACCGGCCATCTCGATGAACTCTATGATTTCTATGGCGAACACACCGGGCTGCGCGTGGCGCGCAAGCACATCTCCTGGTACACGAAGGGCTTGCCGGGTTCGGCCGTATTTCGACACCGCATGAACCAACTGGAGAGCGTGGACGAACAGACGCACGCCGTAACGGATTTTTTTGAAGAACAGAAAGCAAGCAGCGACAGACTGCTTTATGACGGGGAGCTGGCAGCATGACTGAAGATTGTGGGATAAACGAGAACGACATCGCAAAGCATGTGCGCAAGGCCGTAAACGACTATTTCAAAGACCTCGACGGCGAAGAGCCTTCGTGCGGTGTATACGACATGGTGCTTTGTTGCGTGGAAAAACCGCTGATCGAGACCGTGTTGCACCATGCGGGTGGCAACCAGACGCGCACCGCCGAATTGCTCGGCATCAATCGCAATACCCTGCGCAAGAAGATGCAGGACCACCGAATCAAATAAAAATCCAACTTTCGTCGCTATGCTGCGCCGCAATTTTTTGTTCGCGCCTTGCCTAGCTTAGAAACTTGAATTTTTAGATATAACCATAATCAAGGGAAGAATCCAGATGGCCATCAAACAAGCACTCATCAGCGTGTCGGACAAGTCCGGCGTACTCGAATTCGCCAAGGGACTGCAACAGCTCGGAGTGAAGATACTTTCCACTGGTGGCACAGCAAAGCTGTTCGCCGACAACGGCATCCCGGTCACCGAAGTGGCCGACTACACCGGCTTTCCCGAAATGCTGGACGGACGCGTGAAGACGCTGCAGCCAAAAGTGCACGCCGGCATCCTGGCGCGACGCGACCTGCCGGAGCATGTCGCTACATTGAAGAAGCACGACATCCCGACCATTGATCTGGTGGTGGTGAACCTGTATCCGTTTGCGGCAACCATCGCCAAGCCCGGCTGCACGCTCGAAGGTGCCATCGAGAACATCGACATCGGCGGACCGGCCATGGTGCGTTCTGCCGCCAAGAACCACGCGCATGTCGCTATCATCACCGACCCGGCCGACTACGCCGACGTGCTGGCCGAGATGCAGACCAACCAGGGTGAAGTGTCGACCGCCACCAAGTTCGACCTCGCAAAAAAGGCGTTTTCGCACACTGCGGCCTACGACAGCATGATCAGCAACTACCTCACCGCGATCAACAGCGACGGCAGCAAGAGCGACTTCCCGGCGCAGATCAATTTCAATTTCGCCAAAGTGCAAGAGATGCGCTACGGCGAGAACCCGCACCAGAAAGCGGCGTTCTACCGTGACCTCGTGCCGCTGGTGGGCGGCATCTCCGGCTATACCCAGCTGCAGGGCAAGGAGCTCAGCTACAACAACATCGGCGATGCCGACGCGGCGTGGGAACTGGTCAAGACCTTCGACCAGCCGGCCTGCGTCATCGTCAAGCACGCCAACCCCTGCGGCGTGGCGATCGCCGACACCGCGCTGAACGCCTACAAGCTGGCCTACGCCACAGACAGCACCTCCGCCTTCGGCGGCATCATCGCATTCAACCGCGAACTGGACGCCGAGAGCGCCACGCAGATCACCACCAATCAGTTCGTCGAGCTCATCATCGCGCCGAGCGCTTCCGAAGCTGCGCTGAAAGTGACTGCCGCGAAGCAGAACGTGCGCGTGCTGACCGTGCCGCTGTCCAACGCGCACAACCAGTTCGACTTCAAGCGCGTGAGCGGTGGCTTGCTGGTGCAAACCCCGGATGCGCTGAACGTGCAGGCGTCGCAACTCAAAGTCGTGACCAAGGTACAGCCCACCAAAGAGCAATTGACCGACCTGATTTTTGCGTGGCGCGTGGCGAAGTATGTGAAGTCCAATGCCATCGTGTTCTGCAAGGATGGCCAGACGCTGGGCGTGGGTGCGGGGCAGATGAGCCGCGTGGATTCCACACGCATCGCCAGCATCAAGGCACAGAACGCAGGCCTCAGCCTGACGGGTTCAGTTGTCGCGTCCGATGCCTTCTTCCCGTTCCGCGATGGCCTGGATGTGCTGGCGACAGCAGGCGCGAAAGCAGTCATCCAGCCCGGCGGTTCGATGCGCGACGAGGAAGTGATCGCTGCGGCCGACGAGCAAGGGATTGCGATGGTGGTTACTGGCTACAGGCACTTCCGCCACTAACGTATAACGTCCCCTCCCTCTTGCAGGGGGAGGGCTAGGGAGGGGGTGGAAGCGATGGCTTCTCATTTGGCATTTCTACCCCCATCCTAACCTTCCCCCTGCAAGGGGGAAGGGACTTGGTTCTTTCCCTATGTTGAGGTTTAAATGAAGATTCTAGTCATTGGTAACGGCGGTCGCGAGCACGCGCTGGCCTGGCGTCTGGCGCAGGGCGCCAAGGNGCAGAAAGTCTATGTCGCGCCGGGCAACGCCGGCACGGCGCTGGAAGAAGGCGTGGAGAACGTCGCCATCACGGCCATTCCCGAACTCATCGCATTCGTGCAGCGCGAGAACATCGAGCTCACCGTGGTCGGTCCGGAAGCGCCGCTGGCGGCGGGCGTGGTCGATGCATTCCGCGCGGCAGGCCTGAAGATATTCGGCCCGACCAAGGCGGCGGCACAACTGGAATCCTCCAAGGATTTCGCCAAGCGTTTCATGACGCGCCACAACATTCCCACTGCATTCTTCGAGACCTTCAGCGAGATCGCGCCAGCCAAAGTTTATGTCGAAAAACACGGTGCGCCCATCGTCATCAAGGCCGATGGTTTGGCGGCGGGCAAAGGCGTGGTGGTGGCGATGAGCAAGCAGGAAGCGTTCGATGCCATCGACATGATGCTCTCCGACAACAAGCTCGGCGACGCCGGAGCGCGCGTGGTGATCGAAGAATTCCTGGAAGGCGAGGAAGCCAGCTTCATCGTCATGGTCGACGGCAAGAACGTGCTGGCGATGGCGACCAGTCAGGATCACAAGCGACTGCAGGACAACGACCAGGGCCCCAACACCGGAGGCATGGGCGCGTACTCGCCCGCACCGGTGGTCACGCCGACCATCCATGCCAAGGTATTGCGCGAAGTCATCCAGCCCGTGGTACGCGGCATGGAAAGCGAAGGTATCACTTACACCGGATTTTTGTATGCGGGCCTGATGATCTCGCCGGACGGCGGACTCAAAGTGCTGGAATTCAACTGCCGCATGGGCGATCCCGAGACGCAACCCATCATGCTGCGTTTGAAGAGCGATTTTTCCGCCATCGTCGAGCATGCCATCGACGGCACTCTGGACAAGGTGGAAGCCGAGTGGGATCGGCGCACCGCGCTGGGCGTGGTGATGGCGGCGGCAAACTATCCAGACACGCCGCGCAAGGGCGACGTCATCACGGGTCTGCCGAAGAAACTGGAAGACGCGCATGTGTTCCATGCCGGCACGACCATGCAGGACGGCAACGTTGTCACCAACGGAGGACGGGTGCTGTGTGTGGTCGCGCTTGGGGATATGGTGAAAATGGCGCAGAAACACGCGTATGACATCGCCGATACCATCCACTTCGATGGTTGCCAGATGAGGCGGGATATCGGCTATCGCGCCATCGGCCGGAAATAAAATCCAGGCCTGTCGGTCTGAACTTTGGGGCAGCGAGTGCAACGCGCAACCTTCTCATCCCGTCAGCTTGCTTCCCACCTCAAGCGCGGTGGTCTCATCGCCTATCCCACCGAATCCTGCTACGGCTTCGGTTGCGATCCGGACAACCGTCGGGCGGTGCAGCGTTTGCTCAAACTCAAGCAGCGTCCGCAACGCAAGGGCCTGATCCTCATCGCTTCACATTATCGCCAGGTAGCTCGCTATCTGAAGCCGCTTGCACCTGCCGAACAGGCCAGGCTGCAGCACGATGGTGCGCAGGCCGTCACCTACCTGATGCCGGTCCGGCCTTCCTGCCCGCGCTGGCTGCGCGGCGAGCATGACACGCTGGCAGTGCGGCTGACCGCACACCCCTTGGCCAGGCAGTTGTGCCGGAGTGCGGGCAGCGCACTGGTCTCCACCAGTGCCAACCTGAGCGGGCAACGCCCGGTCAAGACCTATTCCGAGTGCCAGCGCCTGTTCGGAAAGCAGGTCTGGGTGCTGCGCGGCAAGGTGGGCAAGCGCAAGCGGCCATCGACGATACGCACCTGGATGGATGGTAGAATCGTCAGAAATTAAAACAGAACCAAGGGAGAGCAAGGTCATGAGCAACGTCAATTCTGCCGCCGTCAAAGAATACCTGCTCGAGCTGCAAGAGCTCATCGTCGAGCGTCTGGAGCAAGTGGACGGCAAGAAATTCCTGCGCGACAAGTGGGATCGCGCCACCGGCAGCGGCGGCATCGGCAAGGGTGAGGGCATCAGCTGTATCATCGAGGAGGGCAATGTGCTGGAGCGGGGCGGCGTGGCGTTCTCGCATGTGCAGGGCGACAAGATGCCCGCCTCCGCCACGGCGCACCGTCCCGAACTGGCCGGGTGCAGCTGGGAGGCGATGGGCGTGTCGCTGGTGATGCATCCGCGCAATCCCTACGCACCGACCTCGCATGCCAACGTGCGCATGTTCATGGCGCACAAACCCAATGGCGATAAAGTATTCTGGTTCGGCGGCGGCATGGACCTCACGCCTTACTACGGCTTCGAGGAAGATGCGAAACACTTCCACCAGATCTGCAAGAACTCGCTGGCGCCGTTCGACCCGTCGCTGCATCCGCGCTTCAAGAAATGGTGCGACGATTACTTTTACCTCAAGCATCGCAGCGAGCCGCGCGGCATCGGCGGCATCTTCTTCGACGATCTGAGCGAGCCGGACTTTGACAGCTGCTTCGCCATCCAGCAAAGCGTGGGCGACCACTACCTGTCGGCCTACGTGCCTCTGCTGGAGAAGCGCAAGGACACGCCCTACGGCGAGCGAGAGCGCGATTTCCAGCTCTATCGCCGCGGCCGCTACGTCGAATTCAACCTGGTCATCGACCGCGGCACCATCTTCGGCCTGCAGTCGAACGGGCGCACCGAATCCATCCTGCTTTCCATGCCCCCGCTGGTGAAATGGCGCTACGATTGGCATCCCGAGAAGGGCACGCCGGAAGCCGAGCTGTATGACAATTATCTGGTGCCCAAGGATTGGGTGTGATGTAAAGGGGGCCTCAAATAATCCAAATTTCGTCGCAATACGGCGTTGCTCACAAAAAATTACTCCTTACATATTATGTATATGCTGCGTCGCAATTTTTTGTTCGCGCCTTGTCTTGCTTGGAACTTTGAATTATTAATATTAGGTTCCTTAAATACAGGAGGTCACCATGCAACCCGGTAAAGAACATTGGGAAACCGTCTATACAACCAAAGCCACCGACGAGGTGAGCTGGTTCCAGCCTCACGCCCAGTTGTCGATTGATCTGATCAAGGCTGCTGCCGCCGACAAGGATGCCGGCATCATCGATGTCGGCGGTGGTGCTTCGACACTGGTGGACGACCTGCTGGCAGAAGGATACCGCGACCTGACAGTACTCGATCTTTCTGCTGCCGCACTGCACGCGGCGCGCCAGCGTCTGGGGGCGCAGGAGAGCAAGGTGCGCTGGATCGAGGCGGATATCACCGAAGTCGACCTGCCCGGCAAACGTTACGATGTCTGGCATGACCGCGCGGTGTTCCACTTCCTGACTACACCACAGCAACGCAATGCTTACGTGCGCACGGTGTTCAATGCGGTCAAGCCCGGAGGGCATGTCATCGTCGCCACGTTCGCAGAGGACGGCCCGCTGCAATGCAGCGGCCTACCCGTGATGCGCTACCGTGCGGACGAATTGCACGACGAGTTCGGCGATGCGTTCACCCTGTTGAAACACCAGAAGGAAGAGCATCACACGCCGTCCGGCAAGGTCCAGAAATTCGTCTATTGCTATTGCCGACGGATCAGCAGCTAACGACCACGACTGACTTCCAGTCAAGTCAGGGGCATCGGCCTATCGACCTCAATGCGCGGGCAAGTAAAAGTCGATCAGAAAGCAAGCTGGAGATGCTATACCTTTTGCCACTGGTCCGATTTTCCGCCCGGCGTATTGCGAACACGCTCAACCACAGGAGAAGCGCCGGGATGCACGTTTGATTGCTTCAGCCTGCGTGGGCAAAACATCGCTGGCCCGTTCCGAAATCGATTTCCTGACTGCATAGTCGCCCTCGGGGCGGCGTTCCACAAATAATCTTTTGTCGGTCATATAAACTCCTGTTGGCATGTGTGCTTGCGGATATTTCGTACTCTGGTGGGATCGGTGCCTGAACGGCCTGTTCACCGGTACCACAGGAAGAATCTTCGCACTTGCTCAGGGTGTACTCTGTGCGCTGATGCACAGAGCGGGGACTTGCAGGAAAGGACGGGATGCCGCTACAGACTGGGTGTCATCCGCCGGTACGCGACATGAAACGCACGATGCTTGATCCGGATTGGGTCAGATCGAAGGTATGGGCCTTGGGTTTGAGCCCGGCGGCCCGGGCGATCAGATCGCGCACGCGGCCTTCGTCGCCCGCACGTACCGCGGGCAGCAAGTCCACCATGCCCTCGTTGCCCAGGCATGGAAAGAGTTCACCGCGGGCAGTCACGCGCATCCGGTTGCAGTCTGCGCAAAAGTTATGCGAGTGCGGCGAGATGAAGCCGATGCGCGATTCGTAACCGGATACGCGCCAATAGCGCGCCGGACCGCCCGTGCTTTCCAGACTAGGGAAAACTTCAAAATGCCGTTTCACCTGTTCCAGCATCTCGGTGTTGCTGTAGTAGGAATCGGCATGATGATGACCGGTCTCGCCCAGCGGCATCTGTTCGATGAAGCTGATGTCTATGCCGCGTGCCAATGCGAACCGGACCAGGTCGTTTGCCTGAAGATGATTGATGCCGCAGATCAGCACGGTATTCAGTTTGACGTGACGCGGCCCCCATGCATCTATCGCAGCGTCGATACCGGCCAATACCTGGGGCAGATTCCCGGTCCTCGTGATGCGGTGGAAGGTAGCCGGCTCCAGGCTGTCCAGACTGATATTGACGCGATCCACGCCGGCCTGCACCAACGGTTGCGCAAACTTTTCCAGCTGCGAACCGTTGGTCGTGATGGTCAATTCGCGCAGTCCGGCAAGCTCGCGTATCCGCGAGGCCAGCCATGGCAGGTCTTTTCGCGTCAGCGGCTCGCCGCCGGTGAGGCGGATCTTGTCGACTCCCAGGCCGACGAAAGTCTTTGCGACTTGCAGGCACTCTTCCAGCGACAGTATCTCGTTGCGCGGGAGGAATTCCATCTTTTCGGACATGCAATACGTGCAACGAAAGTCGCAGCGGTCGGTCACCGACAAACGCAGGTATCTTACTTTCCTGCCGAATGTGTCCTGTATTTCATTCACGGCCATTGCTCCAATATGTCGAACGTCAGCCGGCCTTCTTTACCAGCACGAAAGCTTCCCGCACCATGGGCGACAGCTCTACATCGCCTGCATCGCCGATATGCCGGAGCATTGCCGCACGCATGCGCGGGTCCCAGCTTCTCTGGATATGTGCGGCGATGTCTTTCACCGCCTGTTCATGGTTGGGCATGGCTTCGAAGAAGGCGCCGATCTGGTTGGCCATCTTGATCAGGTTGGGGATGTTCATGTAGTGCTTCCTTGAAGGCGTTTCGCATGGGTATAGATCGAGCAGTTCGCGCCGCGCAAAAAGCCGACCAGGGTGAGATTGAGCTTGTCTGCCAGGCGTATCGCAGCGGCGGTCGGGGCCGAAACGGCGGCGAGGATGCCGTAGCCCATCGCGGCAGACTTTTGCACCATCTCGAAACTGGCGCGGCTGGTGATGATCAGCGCTCCCTCGGGGACTGCATCGACAGCGGCCAGTGCACCCAGCGTCTTGTCCAGCGCATTGTGGCGGCCGACGTCCTCGCGCACATGGCTGATGCCGCCATCGGCAGCGACGCGGCAGGCGGCATGCACGGCACCGGTGGTTTGCTGAAGTGCTTGCAGGGTTGGCAAGCTGCGCATGCCTTCATGCAGGGCTGCGAGCGGGAAGGGCATGCCGTTGGCTACGGGCGGCAGGTTGCGCATGACCTGTGTCAGGCTTTCCGCACCGCATAGACCGCAGCCTGTGCGTCCGGCCAGGCTGCGGCGGCGTTCCTTGAGGCGGGCGAAGGCGCCGCCCGCGATCTCCAGATGCAGGGTGATTCCTTCTTCCGCTTCCTCGATCTCGATGTCGAACACTTCACTGCGCCGTTCCACGATGCCTTCGGTCAGGCTGAAGCCAAGTGCGAAGTCCTTGAGGTCGGCGGGTGTGGCCAGCATCACCGTGTGCGAAATGCCGTTGTATTCGAAAGCGACCGGCACTTCCTCGGCGACGGTGTCGAGCTGCGGCGCAAATCCCGGACGTTGCACCGTCAGTTGCAGATTCGGGTGCATTTTATCCAGAACGATCATTTTGCCGTGGCGCTGGCCAGCAAGCGGCGCTGTACCTTGTCTTCGTGCGCATTCCGCAGTTGCCATTCCGACGGCTGGTCGACGTGCACCAGTTCGACCGCCGTCACCTTGTACTCGGGACAGTTGGTGGCCCAGTCGGAGTTGTCGGTCGTGATCACGTTGGCGCCGGACTCGGGGAAGTGGAAGGTGGTGTAGACCACGCCGGGTTGCACCCGCTCGGTCACCGTCGCGCGCAGTACCGTGTCGCCGGCTCGCGACTGGATACCGACCCAGTCGCCGTCGGCGATGCCGCGTTCTTCCGCATCGTGCGGATGGACCTCAAGCCTGTCCTCCTCATAGAAGCGCACGTTTTCGGTACGGCGCGTCTGCGCCCCGACGTTGTATTGCGAAAGCACGCGACCGGTCGTCAGCAGCAGCGGGAACTTGCGCGTGACCTTCTCGTCGGTCGGCACGTACTGCGTGATGAGGAAACGGCCCTTGCCGCGCACGAAGCTGTCCACGTGCATGGTAGGCGTGCCTTCTGGCGTCTCGTCGTTGCACGGCCATTGCAGGCTGCCCAGGCGATCAAGCTTGTCGAAGCTCACCCCGGTGAAGGTCGGTGTCAGTCTTGCGATCTCATCCATGATCTGCGACGGGTGATCGTAGTGCATCGGATAACCCAGGGCATTGGACAGCGCCATCGTCACTTCCCAGTCGGCCTTGCCGGCCAGCGGCGGCATCACCTTGCGTACGCGCGAGATGCGCCGTTCGGCATTGGTGAAGGTGCCGTCCTTTTCCAGGAAAGATGCGCCGGGCAGAAAGACATGCGCGAACTTGGCCGTCTCGTTGAGGAAAAGGTCCTGCACCACCACGAATTCCATGGCGGAGAGCGCCGCTTGCACATGCTGCGTGTTCGGGTCGGACTGCGCCGGGTCTTCGCCCTGGCAATAGAGACCGAGGAAGCTGCCGTCGAGTGCGGCTTCCAGCATATTGGGGATGCGCAAACCGGGTTCGGACTGGATGCTGACGTTCCAGGCATCTTCAAACAATGCGCGCGTGATGCTGTCCGAAACATGGCGGTAGCCGGGCAACTCGTGCGGGAAGCTGCCCATGTCGCAGGAACCCTGTACATTGTTCTGTCCGCGCAAGGGATTCACGCCCACGCCCTCGCGTCCGACGTTGCCGGTGGCCATCGCGAGGTTGGCGATGGCGATCACGGCGGTCGAACCTTGCGAATGCTCGGTGACGCCGAGTCCGTAGTAGATGGCAGCGTTGCCGCCGGTCGCATACAGGCGAGCTGCAGCGCGCACTTCCGCGGCAGGCACGCCGGTTGCGGCCTCCAGCGCCTCGGGCGAATTGGCCGGGCGGGCGACGAACTCGCGCCAGTCGCTGTAGGCCTGTTCCTCGCAGCGCTCGGTAATGAAACTCTCGGCGAGCAATCCTTCATTCACGATCACATGGGCCAGTGCCGTGAGCACGGCGACGTTGGTTCCGGGCTTGAGTTTCAAATGATGACTGGCCTGGATGTGGGGCGAGCTCACCAGGTCGATGTTGCGCGGGTCGATCACGATCAGCTTCGCACCTGCGCGCACACGCCGCTTCAGGCGCGAGGCGAAGACCGGGTGGCCGTCGCTCGGGTTGGCACCGATGACCATGATCACATCGGCCTTTTCGACCGATTTGAAAGTCTGCGTGCCGGCCGATTCTCCCAGCGTCTGCTTGAGTCCGTAACCGGTCGGCGAGTGGCAGACGCGGGCGCAGGTATCCACATTGTTGTTGCCGAAGGCGGTACGCACCAGTTTTTGCACGAGGTAATCTTCCTCGTTGGTGCAGCGGCTGGACACCAGGGCGCCGATGGAATTCTTGCCGTGCTTTTCCTGCACGCGGCGGAATTCGCCGGCCGCATAAGCGAGCGCCTCTTCCCATGACACCTCGCGCCAGGGGTCGCTGATCTTCGCGCGTATCATCGGCTTGGTGATGCGATCCGCATGCGTCGCGTAGCCCCAGGCGAAGCGACCCTTGACGCAGGAATGACCCTCGTTGGCCTGGCCGTCCTTCCACGGCACCATGCGCACGACCTCGCTGCCTTTCATTTCGGCCTTGAAGCCGCAGCCGACGCCGCAGTAGGCGCAGGTCGTCGTGACCGAATGTTCGGCCTGACCCATTTGAATCACCGTCTTTTCCATCAGCGTCGCGGTGGGGCACGCGTTGACGCAGGCGCCGCAGGAGACGCATTCCGAATCCATGAAATCTTCACTCTGTCCCGCCGAGACGCGCGATTCAAAACCTCGACCCGAGATGGTCAGTGCGAACGTCCCTTGCTGTTCCTCGCAAGCGCGCACGCAGCGGTTGCACACGATGCATTTGCCCGGATCGTAGGTGAAATAGGGATTCGACTCATCTTTCTTCACATCGGTGAAGTGGTTGGCACCTGCCATGCCGTAGCGCACTTCGCGCAGGCCTACGGTACCGGCCATGGTCTGCAGTTCGCAGTTGCCGTTGGCGGAACAGGTCAGGCAGTCGAGCGGATGGTCGGAGATATACAGTTCCATCACGTTGCGCCGCAGGTCGGCGAGCTTGGGCGATTGCGTGCGAACTTTCATGCCGGCTTCGGCGGGTGTCGTGCACGAAGACGGATAGCCGCGCCGTCCTTCGATCTCGACCAGGCACAGGCGGCAGGAGCCGAACGGCTCCAGCGAATCCGTCGCGCACAATTTGGGGATCATGACGCCGGCTTGGACAGCCGCACGCATGACCGAGGTGCCTGCGGGCACGCTGACTGCGACACCGTCAATGTTCAAAGTGACTTCGCGGTCGGCGACAACCGCGGGAGTACCGTAATCGAGGTCGTTCATTGGAAGTCCTCCGGAAAATGATTGAGTGCGGACAGCACCGGGTACGGCGTCATACTGCCCATGGCGCACATGGAGCCGAGCGTCATGGTGTCGCAGAGATCGCGCAGCAATGGAATCTGTTCAGGTGCGCCGGCGCGGATGCGGTCGATGACCTCGACGCCGCGTGTGGAGCCGATGCGGCAGGGTGTGCATTTGCCGCAGGATTCCAGCGCGCAGAATTTCATGGCGTAACGGGCCTGCTTGGCCATATCCACGGTATCGTCGAAAGCAACGATGCCGCCGTGGCCGAGCACCGCGCCGATGGCTGCGAACGCTTCATAGTCGAGCACCGTGTCGAACTGCGACTCGGGCAGGTAGGCGCCCAGCGGCCCGCCCACCTGTACCGTGCGCAACGGACGGCCGGAACGCGAACCGCCACCGTAGTCGTACAGCAATTCGCGCAAGGTGCAGCCGAAAGGCACTTCGATCAGGCCGCCGAACTTGATGTTGCCCGCCAGCTGGAATGGCAGCGTGCCGCGCGAGCGGCCCACACCCAGGTCGTGGTAGAACGCAGCGCCCTGGGCCAGGATGTCCGGCACGCTGGCGAGCGTGATTACGTTGTTGATGACCGTCGGTTGCCCGAACAGACCGGAGATCGCCGGCAGCGGCGGTTTGCTGCGCACGATGCCGCGCTTGCCTTCGATGCTCTCGAGGAGTGCAGTCTCCTCGCCGCACACATAGGCACCGGCCGCTTTGCGCACTTCGATATGGAAATCGCCGAGCCAATCGCCCGCCGCATCCAGGGCGGCATTCAGTGCCGCGACGGCATGAGGATATTCGGAGCGCACATAGATGTATCCCTTGGTGGCACCCACCGCGAGTCCGGCGATCGCCATGCCCTCGATCAGGCAATAGGGATCCCCTTCCATAAGCATGCGGTCGGCGAAGGTGCCGGAATCTCCCTCGTCGGCATTGCACACGATGTATTTCTGCGCGGACGCCGTGCCGAGCACGGTCTTCCATTTGATGCCGGCGGGAAATGCCGCGCCGCCGCGCCCGCGCAAGCCGGAGTCGGTGACCTGTTGCACGATGGCGGCAGGCGCCAATTTGCGCGCAAGCGCCAGTCCCTTGCCGCCGCCGTGTGCCAGATATTCTTCCAGCGAACGCGGATCGATCACGCCGACACGGCGCATGGTGACGCGTTGCTGGTTGGCAAGATAGGGAACGGTTTCAATGTTGCCCAGGCGCAAGCGGTGCTTGCCTCCTGCGGCAAAATTTGCCGCGAACAGACCGGGCACATCGGATGCGGTCACCGGGCCGTAGGCAATGCGCCCCTGCCCTGTGTCGACCTCGACCAGCGGCTCCAGCCAGAACAGTCCGCGCGAACCGTTGCGCACGATGCGCATCTTCAGGCCGCTCTTTGCCGCATTGATCGCGATGGCAGCGGCAACGTCGTCTGCACCGAGTGCCAGCGCAGCCGCATCGCCGGGAACGTAGACGGTGGTGCTCATGAGCGTTCTCCCAAGGCGGCTATCAGCGAGTCGAATCTCTCCGGCGTCACGCGCGCATGCAGCGTCGTCTCGTCGATCTGGATTGCGGGGCCGATGGAGCACAGGCCCAGGCAATAGACCGGTTCCATCGCGATATCACCGTGCTGCAAGCGGGCTGCCGCATGTTCGGCCAGCGCTTCGCTGCCATTTGCCTGGCAGGCTTCGGCACAGCATACATACACGATATGTTTGGCCGGTGGAGTCTGGCGGAAATGATGGTAATAGGTGATGACGCCATGCACCTCGGCACGCGACAGATTGAGTTCCTTTGCAATCAGCGGTACCGCTTCATCCGGCACATAACCCAGTTCATGCTGGATGTCGTGCAGGATAGGCAGCAGTGAGCCCGATTGATGCAGATGCTTGCCAAAGATGGCATTTAATGTGGAGATCATGAGGGTAATTCCAGGCTACCAGTATTTTGGGTAGCGACTTTTACGGGAGACGTTGTTGTAGATCAACGCTGTCAGCAAGAGGATCACTGCACCTAAGGCAGTGGGGAATAGAACAAAGTTCCAGCCCGGTTGCGTCAGAAAAACGATCACGGGATTCGATCCTGCCGGAGGATGCGTCGTGCGTGTCGCCATCATCAAGGCCACGGCTGTTGCGGTTGCCAATGCCATCGCCCACCAATGCGGGCCGAAGGCGGTCAGGAACAGCAACCCTGTGACCGACGACAGAATGTGTCCGAACAGCACATTCCGCGGTTGGCTGAAGGGCAGGTCGGGATAGCCGAAGACCAGCACGCAAGACGCCCCGAATGAACCGAGCACCAGGGCGAGTTGCGTGCTGTTTGCGGCCAGACCCACTGCACCGATCGCAAGCAACGATCCGATCCAGGCCTTGACGATGCCGGCACTGTCCGGGCGGGGGGGCAGTGCTGCCCCATCTCCGCTGAATTTTGCGATCAGACTCATTGCATTCTCTATTATTTGAACAGAATGAGCGCCTTCTGCAGCGTCATCCAGATACCCCAGCCGAGCGGTATCCATACTGCCAGCCATGCGAGCGCGACCTTCCAGTTGTGGCTTGCTTCCTGGGCCAATGCGCCGACATCCGCAACGAAATGCTGGTGGGTGTCGTTGGCCAGCTTGTTTTCTTCCATCAACTGCTCGTCCGTCATGTAGTGCTGTTCGGCTACCGACTTGACCAGCCAGTTGCAGATGAAACCCAGCACCAGAAGACCGGCAAGGATGTACATGGTGATGGTGTAAGCATCGGCACGGGCCACACCGTGGTCGAGCTGATATTCACGGATGTAGTTCACCAGCACCGGACCGAGTACGCCGGCTGTCGCCCAGGCGGTCAGCAGACGGCCATGGATCGCGCCGACCATCTTGGTGCCGAACATGTCGGCGAGATAGGCGGGCACGGTGGCGAAACCGCCGCCATACATGGACAGGATGACGCAGAAGGCGGCGACGAACAGTGCCAGGCTACCCGCAGATGCCAGGCTCGGGACTGACGCGTACAACGCGCAACCGAGCAGGAAGAAGATAGAATACGTCGTCTTACGCCCGAACTTGTCAGAGAGCGATGCCCAGAAGAAACGACCGCCGATGTTGAACAGTGAAAGCAGGCCGGTGAAGCCGGCAGCGATGGCGGCGATCTGTCCTTTCTGAGCGGGATTGAGGTCGTTGAACGCGAGATCGACGCCGATCAGTTTTCCGGCAAAGACTTCCTGAAGCATCGGCGAAGCCATGCCGATGATGCCGATACCGGCAGTCACGTTCAGCGTGAGTACCGACCAGATCAGCCAGAATTGCGGCGTCTTCCAGGCCACGTCGAGATGCACATGGCGGTCGGTGATCATGCCCTTGGACGCTTCTGCGGGAGGCTGCCAGCCGGCAGGTTTCCAGTTATGGTCGGGTACGCGATAGCCGAGCGCGCCGATCATCATGAATATGAAATAGATCACTGCCAGCGCCAGGAAAGTCTCCCACACGCCGACCGAGGCGGGCGTGGCGAAATATTTCATCAGTTTGTCGGCCAGCGGGGCACCGATCATCGCGCCGCCGCCGAAGCCCATGATCGCCATGCCGGTCGCCATGCCGCGCCTGTCCGGGAACCATTTGATCAGGGTCGATACCGGCGAGATATAACCCAGGCCGAGACCGACGCCGCCAATGACGCCCGAACCCAGCCATAGCATCCATATCTGGTGCATGTAGACGCCCAAGGCTGAAATCACCAGGCCGCCGCTCCAGCATATGGCAGCCACGACACCCGCCTTGCGCGGACCGGCATGCTCAAGCCAACCGCCCCAGAGCGCCGCCGACAAACCCAGGAAAACAAAGAACAGGGTGAACATCCAGCCCAGCATGGAGATCTTCCAGTCGCAGGAGGTCGCGACCATCTGTGCAAAAAAACTCATGTCCGACGGGCAAACGACAGGCTGTGTGATGCCGACTGCCCTGGACAGCGGCAACCAGAACACCGAGAAGCCGTAAGCCATGCCGATGCACAGATGGATGGCAAGGGCGGCGGGTGGAACCAGCCAGCGATTGAAGCCGGGCTTGGCGATAGTACGTTCTCTGTCTAAAAAACCGGGTGTCGCGGGTGCTCCTGAAGCAAGTGCGTTCGCCATGTGATCTCCTCAGTCATTTTGAAAAAATTCCGCCTTACCAGTATATGAAACAGGGTTGTTGCTGGTGGGCGGTTTGGATTATCTCTCCAGAATTGAAACTACGACAATCGATTGAGAGTTGGAAGCGGGAAATAACGAATGGTTATTCGTCTTTGGTGAATGAATCGTTCAGGCTAAGTGCTTCTGCAAGCAGGGCTTCTATCATCGGCGGGCGCGGCTCTCGTTGTGGCACGACCAACCCGGTCGCCCATGCCACGGCAGGCTCGGTCAGCGGCAACACTTGCACGCCTGCCGGGCTGCCGATCAGATCGAGCACGCTGTGCGGCAAGATGGCCGACCAGGCGCCGGAACAAACATGTGCCAACATGCTGACAATCGAATTCGACTCCAGAGTGGGTCGGACTGTGCAGTCGAGCTGGGTAAAAACGGCGTCGATGGTCTTGCGGTTCTGCATGTCGAGAGTGAGCAGGCACAACGGCACCTGCACGGCCTCGACCCAGGTCACGCTGTCGCGTCCTTCGAAAGGCCCGCCTGAAGGGGTCAACAAAACGTGGTTTTCATTCCACAAGGGAATGGTAAGCAGTTGGCGTGCTGCCAGGCCGGATTCAACATAGACGATGCCGGCATCGAGTTCGAAATCCTGCATTCGCGACAGGATTTCGTTGGTGGAAAGCGACACGACCTCGATCGTTACCAGCGGATGACGGCGCGAGAATGCCGATGTGAGCGATGCGACCACGGTCAGTGCGGTGGGGATCACACCCAGGCGCAGGTGCCCGCTGAGGCCGTTGCGCAGGCTCGCCAATTCCTGCCTCAGGCCTTCTTCTCCGGCAACCATGCGATGGGCATGGTCGACGACGCATCGTCCCTCCGGAGTGAGTCCGGTGAATTGTTTGCCGCGCTCGACCACGGCGACGCCGAGTTCCGCTTCAAGGTCGCTGATCGCCGCTGAAAGAGTCGAGGGTGATATATGGCAAGCAAGTGCAGCCCGGCCGAAATGTTTCTCGCGGGCGAGGGCGATCAGGTACAGATATTTTCGGGCGATCATCATATAGCGGATGTTCCCATCATCGTCGAAAGCCGGGCGTACAGCAACACCTTACCCGGGCGAGGAAGACGATGCCGAGCGGCTATTTGAAATTCGTGGCTACCATCAATGCATTACTGTGGATTGCCGGGTTTTCTGCATTGCGATTCCATGAATGGCCCCTGGTATTTCACCCAAGTGTCGCCGGGGGAAATCTGCGCGCACAGGATGGTCCTGTCCGCCCTGTTTATCCATTTGTACCAGGGCGCACCCGAGGCAAATGCCTCAAAGCAGGCGAGTGCGAGCAGAACAAGAACTGCGAATTTTGATTTCACCGGATATCCTTTATTGTCTCGCTGGCGCGTTTCCAGATCTCGGATTGTCCCATCCAGGCAAAGCCGACATAACCCGTCACCTCAATCGCCTTGCCGTCTTCCGAGAGCCGGATGCGGCATCGATAGATCTTACCTTCATCGGGGTCGAGGACGGTGCCGCCTTCAAAGGTGATTTTATCCTTGCGCTTCATGCCGGACAATATGCGCATCCCCAGGAGCGGTTGATTGTATAAACTGCCCGTGCAGGCTGAGCAGAGCATTGCAGTATTTTCGGGCTTGTCGGGAAATATCTTTTCGATGTTCCCTGCATAAGTGTTATCGCTTAGTTTGCTGATGCGTATCAATGCTTCGACGTTTCCGGTGTGATCGTCAAATTCCTGCCACAAACCTTCCAGTTCCCCGCACCAGGCAATGGGCGGAATTGCAGACAGCAACACGCAGGTAATTGCCGCCTTGAAATTGAATGCCATGCTGAGATTTCTCCGGGTATGGTTCGGTGAAGTTTACAGCAGCGCCCCCGCGTTGCGGGTCATGCCTGCCAAACGCCATATCCCGATTCGCGCAAGTCGATTGCCAACTCCACTTCCATATCGCACGCAGCGTCATAGGGCATGGGGTTGTAGACTTCGTAGATTTCGGGCAATAACCGCAACCCGAATTCTTTTACATAGCGATTGGACTGGATGCCTGCCTTATGTTTGTCGAAGCGCACATCGGGATCCAGTCCTGTCATGCCGACATAGACGCACGGTTTGCCCGTGATGTAACCGGGATTGGATTTCCTGAAACGGCTTTCGTAGAGAACGTCTTTCGACAGCTCGATCACATAGACATGGTAATGATCGCGGCGTCCCATGCCAGTTCAAATCAGATCGATGGAACTTGGATCAGGACAGTTTCAATTGAGCCTTTGATTTTCTGCCCGGAGCTGCCGGTGGGATATATCCGGCTACCCGGCATCGGATTCCCTCGATCTTCTTGCCTTTCACATACCGGGTCGAATGGCAGGACATCACTTCGCCCCGTGCGGTGAGCTCGGATAGATGGGCGCGAACTTTGGCGAGTGAAATTCCGGTGGCTTCGGCGATTTCGGAATCCAGACGCTCGCCGCGTGTTTTCAGGAGTTGCAGTATTTCGTTCATTTTGTATTTTGGTATTGAGTAGTCTGAATGCCGGAAGGCGGTTTGAGCCGCCTTCCGAGTAAAAACCAGTCTAGAGAAGTAGACTTTAAGCGAGACCAGCCCAACTGGCAATCGATACGGCTGCAGCTGTAAGCCAACCCAAAGCCATTTTGAACTCGGTATCCGCTTGCAAAGCTTTAGCAGTTTTTTTGTCGCTCATTGACAATCTCCTTTATAAATCAATGTCTAAATATGACATCTTTTTCGCCCACTCAATCCGGGCATAATGTCAGACTCGTGATTCAGGGATTAGTTCTGCAACTCATTTTTCGGAACACTGCGACTGGTCAGCAAAAGCAATAATACTTTCATTATCAATTGACTACTGAATTATTTCAAAAATCATTCAGCCGCTTTTCTTAACTGTATCCCGCGAAACCATCCACTTCCAAGCATGGGTGTATCGCTGATCACGTCAAGTTCAGGGATGTTGCGCAATACTTCCTCGAATACCACATCCATGCGCGTGGCAAAACGGCGGGTGATCACGTTGAACAATCGCCGCAAAGGAGCGCGTTGACAAGGCTTGAGGAATTTGTCGAACAGGATGATCGTGCCGCCGGGTTTCAGCACACGTGCGGCTTCGCCCAGGCACCGTTGCGGTTCCGGCACCACAGCGACGATTAGATGCAGGATCACGTGATCGAACTTTGCATCGGCGAAAGGCAGCGCCATGCTGTCACCCAGTACGAACTCCACACCCATTCTTTCGCCGCGCTGTCTGGCGCGGGCCAGCATCGCCGGATTGAAATCGAGTGCGGTGTAAAAGTGCATCGCCGGTAGCCAGGGCAGATCCAAACCCGTTCCAACGCCACTGATCAATACCCGTTTGCTTGCATCGGTCGGCAGTGCACGCAGCGATTGCTGCCGCGCCCTGCGCATCGGGCGCTCGATAACGGCATCGTAAAGCGGTGCGATGAGGCTGTAACTCAGGCGCAGCAGCGAACTTTGACGATAGGGTTGATTGTGCACGGTCATGGCAGATGGGTGATGCCGGTGATCTTGGCCTGGGCGACAGCTTGCGCCAGCGCCTCGATGGCCTGTGTGCGTGCGAAGCTTTTGCGCCAGGCCAGCGCGATGCGCCGCGCCGGCACCGGTTTGGCGAACGGGATGACTTTCAGCAGGCGGCTGCGGTAGCGCACGCTGTTCGCCGAGGCCGGCAGCACGGTGATGCCCAGGCCGGAGGCGACCATGTTGCGTATGGTTTCCAGCGAAGTGCCGTGCTGGGCGTCCGCGCCTTTGCGGCTGAGATCGGGACAGGCTTCGGCCACCTGGTTGCTGAAGCAGTGTCCCGAATCCAGCAGCAGTACTTTTTCATCGGCAAGTTCGCCGGCCTTGATGCTGCGACGGTCAGCCCAGTGATGCTCGCTGCTGACGACCACTTCGAACGGTTCGTCATACAGAGGGTGTGTGAGGATGCCTGCATCGCCAAAGGGCAACGCGATGATAATGACATCCAGCTTGCCGTTGCGCAGCAGGTTGTCCAGATTGGCGGTGATGTTCTCCTCCACCTCCAGCGGCATGTGCGGCGCAACCTTTTTCAGCGCGGGGATCAGGTCCGGCAGCAGATACGGGCCGACGCTGTGGATGATGCCGATGCGCAAGGGTGCGGCGAGCTGGTTCTTGCCCTGCGCCGCAATCTCGCGGATGCGTTCGGCCTCTTCAAGCACGCGCTGCGCCTGTTCGACGATGGCGGTGCCGACGGGCGTGATGGTGATGTCGCTTTTCCCGCGCTCGAATATCTTCAGGCCCAATTCTTCCTCCAGCTTCTGGATCGCGAGAGACAGCGCCGGCTGGCTGATAAAGGATTTTTCCGCGGCGCGGCGGAAATTGCGTTCCTGGGCCACGGCGACGATGAAGCGCAGTTCGTTGAGTGTCATGACGGTTCCTTTTAAGCCGTCATTCCGGCGCAGGCCGGAATCCAGCGTAGTTATTCAACATGCTTTTGGTTTTGCCCTGCTTCGCAGGATCTATTCAACTGACTGGATCCAGGCCTGCGCCGGGATGACGGGATAGATGATTTGAATAGTAAATCAACTCGGTTTGAACAATCAATTGGATTGATCAAGTGCCGGAGTCTACATTGCGTCCGTGGGCAACAAACCACTTCATCAACCAACCAGATAGGAGAGCAACATGAAACGACCGGAGATCAAAACGATAGCCAATCTCGAAGCGGCATTTGCCGGTGAATCGATGGCGCATATCAAGTACCGTTACTTTGCCAAGATAGCACGGGCGGCAGGCGACGAGGAAACGGCCAAGGTTTTCGAGGAGACGGCAAACCAGGAAGTGCAGCATGCATTGGGCCACCTCGACCTGCTCTATCCAAAAGCCGAGATGAGCACGGAGCGCTGCCTGCAGATGGCGATCGAGGGCGAGACCTACGAGTACACCGAGATGTACCCCGGTTTCCTGAAGACTGCGCAGCAGGAAGGTGATGCGGCGGCGGCTTCGGAGATCAAACAACAGATCGAAGAGTCGGAAGAACACGCCGCCCTGTTCCAGGCAACGCTGGAAAAGGCAGCCAAGCGCTTCGCAGCCTTGGCCCGAGTGGAAGAACGGCACGCCAATCAATACCGCGCAACATTGGCAAAAATTACAGCGTGATACAAAATAAATCGACAAGGAGAACGAAATGAAAGTTTGGCAATGTGTGGTGTGTGGTTTTATCTACGATGAAAATGCCGGTATGCCCGAAGAAGGGATCAAACCCGGCACCGCATGGACGGACATCCCGGAAAACTGGGCGTGCCCGGATTGCGGAGTGGCGAAGGCGGATTTCGAGATGGTCGAGGTCTGACCATCGGACTGGTCGGGGCGTGAAGCCCGTTCGTTTGAGCTTGTCGAAGGCCATGAGGCCGTTCATGTTTCGACAAGCTCAACACGAACGGAATATTTGTTCGAGCCATATCATTAGAAACCAAGTTTTTCAGGAGCAAACATGAACCCCATCATCGTGCTGGGCAGCGGCCTGGCTGGCTACACCGTTGTCCGCGAACTGCGCAAGCTGAACCGCGATATTCCTATCACGCTGGTGACGCGCGACAACGGCGATTACTACTCCAAGCCCATGCTGTCGAACGCCTTCGCACAGAACAAGGATGCGGCCAGCCTCGTTCTGACGAAAGCGGCCGACATGGCGAAGCAGCTCGATATCGGGCTGCTGGTGGAAACCGACGTCCATGCCATCCATCGCGGCAGCAAACAATTGGACACCACGTCCGGGATGCTGGAGTACGACAAGCTGGTGCTCGCGTTGGGTGCCGACCCGATCCGCATCCCGTTGCAAGGCGANGCGGTGGATGAAGTGCTGTCGGTAAACGACTTGGCCGATTACGCAAAGCTGCGCGTCGCCCTGGGCGCGGCAAAATCCATCGCCATCATGGGCGGCGGACTCATCGGTTGCGAATTCGCGAACGACCTCGCGACTGCAGGCTATGTCGTCAGCGTCATCGACCCCGGCGCCTACCCGCTTGCCAGCCTGATGCCGGAACAGGCCGGCAAACAATTGCTGGAACCGCTGTCAAAGATCGGCGTGACCTGGCGCTTCGGCACATCCGTGCAGAGCGTGAACAAGGCAGCAACGGGCTATGCGCTGACCCTTGCCGACGGCAGCAGCATGCAGGCAGACCTCGTGCTTTCTGCCGTTGGCCTGCGTCCACGCACCCAGCTCGCCCGCGATGCCGGCATCACCGTCAACCGCGGCATCGTGGTGAACGAACGGCTCTGTACCAGCGATGCATCCATCCATGCACTGGGCGATTGTGCCGAGATCGAAGGCAAGGTGCTGCCCTTCGTGCTGCCCATCATGCATGCGGGCCGGGCCTTAGCGCGTGTGCTGAACGGCGAGGATGCGAAAGTGGCGTTCCCCGCCATGCCCGTGGTGGTTAAGACACCAGCGCATCCCGTTGCTGTGTCGCCGGCGGCGCGCGATGCAGTCGGTGCGTGGCAGGAGATGGCAACGGGGCAGGGCGTGAAAATGGAGTTCGTCGATACGCTGAATAAGCTGACCGGGTTCGTGCTCACGGGTGAATATGCGGGGGAACGGAACGAGATGGCGAAGAGGCTTGCGATGTAAGCTTGGTAGGGTGAGCACGTTTCTGTGCCCACGCTGTAGTTATGTTGCAAATGCTGCGCTACCGCGTGGGCAAACGAAAAAGCTGTTTACCCACCCTACGTTCTTATCGCAAAGCGTAATCCCCGACCAACCCCGCAAACACCGCCGCGCCGAACCAGTCAGGTAGGGTGGGCACGTTTCTGTGCCCACGCTGTAGTTATGTTGCAAATGGTGCACTACCGCGTGGGCAAACGAAAAAGCTGTTTACCCACCCTACGTTCTTATCGCAAAGCGTAATCCCCGACCAACCCCGCAAATACCGCCGCGCCGAACCAGTTGTTATGCAGGAATGCCGCGAAGCATTTTTCGCGGCTGCGATCCCTGATGAGTTTGTAGTGGTGCAATGCGATCCCTTCCGCGACGATCAGGCCGGCAAAGTAAACCAGTCCCAAGCTTGCCATCAATCCAACCACCGCTAGCAGCAGCAAGGTGAGGGTGTAACAAATCATCACCGCGATCACGTCGTACTTGCCGAAGAACAGCGCCGACGAATGGATGCCGAGGTGGGTGTCGTCGTCGCGGTCCACCATGGCGTATTCGGTGTCGTAGGCGATGGACCAGAAGATGTTGGCGAGCAGCAGCACCCACGCGACGGCTGGCACTTCGCCCTGCTGTGCGGCGAATGCCATCGGGATGCCGAAGCCGAAGGCGATGCCGAGGTAGGCTTGCGGGATCGCGAAGAAGCGCTTGGTGAACGGATAGCTGGCGGCAAGGAAGGCGGCAGGGAATGACATCAGCCAGGTGAGCGGGTTCAGCGGCAGGATGAGCGCAAAAGAAATCAGCGCCAGCACGACCGCCAGCCACAGCGTTTCGCGCTCGCTGACCTTGCCGCTGGTGAGCGGCCGGTCCTTGGTGCGCTCCACATGCTTGTCGATGTGGCGGTCGGCATAGTCGTTCACGGCGCAACCGGAGGAACGCATCAGTACGGTGCCCAGCGTGAAGATGAATACGATGAGCAATGACGGATGCCCGTTGCCCGCGATCCACACGCCCCACAGCGTTGGCCACAGCAGCAGCAGGATGCCGATGGGGCGGTGCAGGCGGGTGAGCTGGAGGTAGAGGTGCAGGCGTTCGGTGAGGTTCATGGCAATATTTTATGCTAACTCCTTCTCCCGCGGGCGGGAGAGGGTTGGGGTGAGAGGCGTTGTTGTGAAGCCGATTGATGCGGTGTTCACCGGCCCTCATCCCCGGCCCTTCTCCCGCCCGCGGGAGAAGGGAGTGAAGTGGCTTAAGTCCGCAAATAATCCGGCTCATTCGCCATCCACCGTTGCAGGTGTGCCTGCGCCGCCCCGGGGAAATCGCGCAGCATTTCGTCGGCGATGTCGCGCGCCTGGTCCAGCAGCTTGTCGTCCTCGCCCAGGTCGGCGAAACGCAACATGGGCACGCCGCTCTGCCGTGCGCCGAGCAATTCGCCCGGGCCGCGCAGGCGCAGGTCCTGTTGGGCGATCTCGAAGCCGTCGGTGTTCTCGTAGATGATCTTGAGCCGGGCGCGGGCGAGTTCGGACAGCGGTTGCTGGAACAGCAAGACGCACATGCTCTCCGCCGCACCGCGCCCGACACGGCCGCGCAGCTGGTGCAGTTGGGCCAGTCCCATGCGTTCGGCATGGTCGATCACCATCAGGCTGGCGTTGGGCACATCCACGCCGACTTCGATGACGGTGGTGGCGACCAGCAGTTGCAGCTCGCCCGCCTTGAATGCAGCCATGGTCTGCGCCTTTTCGGTGCTGCTCAATTTGCCATGCGCAAGGCCGATGCGGATTTCGGGAAATATCTGTGTGAGCGTGGCAAATGTTTCCAGCGCGGTTTGCAATTGCAGCGCTTCCGATTCGTCGATCAATGGGCACACCCAATAGGCCTGACGGCCTTCGAGACAGGCCGCACGCACGCGCTCGAACACTTCCTCGCGCCGCGCGTCGCTCACCAGCTTGGTGACGATGGGCGTGCGTCCCGGCGGCAACTCGTCGATCACCGACACGTCGAGGTCGGCGTAGTAGCTCATGGCTAGCGTGCGCGGGATCGGCGTGGCGCTCATCATCAGTTGGTGGGGTTCTTGCACACTCCTTCCCCCAGGCAGGGGGACTGCGGAANGGTCGCCGCAAAGTGGCGGGGTACCCACCGGCGTACCCCTTGCGGGTGTGGTTAGGGAGGG
>JGI20214J51088_10000502_pt1 | contig 27230 bp, 23 predicted proteins | sample WetSurMetagenome_FD_51088 | JGI IMG/M metagenome (IMG submission 51088) | reverse complement strand
ATGGCTGATATATCCAATTTTGAAAGCCGGTCGGGTATTGTAACCTCCTGCGCCGAAGACGTTTTTGCATTTGTTACCGACTTGAGAAACTTTGAAAGGTTTGTCCTTCAGGGAACTGTGACCAACTGGAAAGCTGAAAAAGAGGCATGCAGTTTTTCAGTCGCAATGATTGGCATGGTAAGTTTGGTGCTGGCTGAAAAAGTGAAATACAACAGGATAGTTTATAATGGTGATGCACTTAATAAAAATGACTTTTCATTAGTACTTAATATATCGGGTAATGATAAAAATACCGCCGAAGTAAAAATTCTCCTATGTGCGGATTTAAATCCAATGATGAAAATGATGGCAGCAAAACCAATTGAACAGTTCCTCGAGATGCTAGTAAGTAAAATGGAAAAATTCGGAGACTGGAAAGATATCAGAGGATAAAATCAATCTCTTTAAACGAATATTCTGAGATCTTACCTGACTTTTTTTCAATCTGCAATCTTCCAATATCTGAAACGGAAACTATCCGTCCGGTATAATTGCCTGATTTGTCACAGTACATGCACCATTCGTTCAGACGATAGAGCCGGGAAATGTATTCACCTGTAATGCCGGCAAAGTCTCCTGATATGAGTTGTTTATATCTCTTATCCAGATCAGCAGACAGTTGATTAAAACATTCTGATAACTGATAACCTGATCCGGCTAACATACTTAATGACACCGGATTGGGAGCATCAGTTAAAAAATCTACCTGATTAATATTTAGACCAATTCCTGCAACAGTGCTTTCAATGTTTTCGTCAATAATTGAGTTTTCAATCAGGATACCTGCTATTTTGTCATTGTTTACATAAATGTCATTGGGCCATTTTATTGAACATGATGTAATATATCTCCTCAGGAAATCACAAATTCCCAGGGAGAGAGCCATGGAAATCAGGAACTGTTTGTCGGAATTTATAAATGATGGATAAAGTATTATNCTCATTAACAGATTCTTACCTTTCTCGCTTTCCCATTTGTTTCCTGGTTGTCCTTTNCCCAACGACTGATAATCAGTATAAATGATTGTCCCTTCAGCAGGCTCAGAAGTTTTNAAAAGCTGAACCGCATGATTGTTTGTTGATGGCAGACTTTCAAAATAGATTAATTTTGAGCCTATTATCATGGTTAGCAGAAAGTTATCTTTCCTGTAATATGTTTCTTTCGTCGTTTCCTGTCTGAAGTCAAGATTGGCATCGAAATTGCAAAGGGGGTTAACAGTAACAAAAGTACAGATAAAAGTGGTACTTTTGCGACTTAATATCAAATTGATAAATATTGATGAAGAAAAAATCAGACGGAGTTGAAGTACTTTTAAATAGTGTTATAAAAGGGATATTTGAAAAAAAAGGACAAAATGTTCTGAAAATTGACTTAAGAAAGCTTGAGAACAGGATAACAGATTATTTTATTATATGCCATGCCTCTTCCGGAACGCAGGTCAGCGCTATCTGTGATTCAGTAGATGATACGGTACGAAAAGAAGCACTCGAAAAGCCATTACATGTTGAAGGACTCGACAATTGTTTCTGGGTACTTCTTGATTATGGTAATGTAATAGTTCATGTATTTCTCGAGGAGTACAGAAATTTCTACAGCCTTGAGTCGCTCTGGGCTGATGCGTTGATTGAAAAAATGGAAGATAAATTACAGTAAGTTAAATATATATGGCAGACGATTCAAATAATAACAATCAGGGAACTGATAAAAAATCTGATAAAAGCATTAAACCACGCTTTAATTCCAATTGGATTTTTGCAGTTTTAGCCGTCTCATTAATTCTCTTGCAGTTTTTCTATGGTGGAAAAACGATTCAGAAAACCACCAAGAACGAGATCAAGGAGATGATTGCAAAACATGACATAGACAGAATTGTTGTGGTTAATAAAAGTCAGGCTGAGATATACCTTACAAAAGAAGCACTTGAATCAGGGAGATATCCTAAGCTTCCAAAACCCGGAACAGGTTTCGGAATGTCTGTACCAAAAGCTAACTTTACCTATAATATAGGTGATATCAGCAGTTTTGAACCTTTCATAGAAAAGGAACAGGATGCTGCCGGCTATACAAAATACATTGATATTGATAATGTTGACCGTAAGAATTATCTGGCTGATATTCTGTCGTGGCTTCTGTTTCCTGCATTACTTATTATTCTGTGGTTGTTCCTGATGAAACGTATGTCAGGTGGTGGAGCCGGTGGGGCCGGAGGTATCTTCAGCGTAGGAAAATCACGGGCACAGATCTTCGATAAGGATACTAATGTAAAGCTCAACTTCAATGATGTGGCAGGGCTTGAAGAGGCAAAGACTGAAGTAATGGAGATTGTTGATTTTCTTAAGAATCCTAAAAAGTATACTCAGCTTGGAGGCAAAATTCCAAAAGGCGCTCTTCTCATAGGACCTCCCGGAACAGGAAAGACAATGCTTGCCAAAGCAGTTGCCGGCGAGGCTAACGTACCTTTCTTCTCAATTTCAGGATCTGATTTTGTTGAAATGTTTGTAGGTGTCGGTGCTTCAAGGGTTCGTGATCTGTTTAAACAGGCAAAAGAAAAAGCCCCATGTATTGTTTTTATTGATGANATTGATGCCGTTGGAAGAGCACGAGGACGCAATGCTAACTTCGGATCGAACGATGAGAGGGAAAATACTCTTAACCAGCTTCTTACAGAGATGGATGGTTTTGGAACAAATATGGGAGTTATTATTCTTGCAGCCACCAACCGTGCTGATATTCTCGACAGGGCTCTTATGCGTGCCGGCCGTTTTGACCGTCAGATACATGTTGAATTGCCCGATCTTAACGAAAGGGAAGCTATATTTAAAGTTCATCTTCGTCCTATAAAGCTTGAAAAAGACTTTGACCTTGGATTTCTTGCCAAGCAGACTCCGGGCTTCTCAGGAGCTGATATTGCAAATGTCTGTAATGAATCGGCCCTTATCGCTGCCAGAAAAAATAAAACAGTTGTTGAGAAACAGGATTTTCTCGATGCAGTTGACAGGATAGTTGGCGGACTCGAAAGGAAAACAAAGATCATTTCGATGGTTGAGAAAAAGACAATAGCATATCATGAAGCAGGACATGCTACTGTAAGCTGGCTTCTTGAGCATGCAAGCCCGCTTCTGAAGGTTACTATCATTCCTCGCGGAAGAGCTCTTGGAGCTGCATGGTATCTTCCTGAAGAGAGGCAGCTTACAACACGTGAGCAAATACTCGATGAGATGGCTTATGCCCTTGGAGGAAGAGCTTCTGAAGAACTTGTTTTCGGAAAAATATCAACCGGAGCGCTAAGCGATCTTGAAAAAATTACCAAACAGGCCTATGCTATGGTGGCCTTTTTCGGAATGAGTGAAAAGGTTGGTAATATAAGTTTCTATGATTCATCCGGTCAGTCCGATTTTGGATTTACCAAACCGTATAGTGAGAAAACCGCTGAGCTTATTGATCAGGAAGTTAACCTGATTATTTCTGAGTCGTATGTTCGTGCAAAGGAAGTCCTGAAGAACAATATGAAAGGTCTTACTGAGCTTGCAGAACTCCTGCTCGAGAAAGAGGTTATTTTCAGCGAGGATCTTGAAAGGATATTCGGTAAAAGAAAAGCTGATTTACTTAAAGCACAACATGAAGCTGATGCTAAATTTAAGCCTAAAGCCATTGTTGAGAATACTGATGTTGTGAAAGATGATAAAAAAATAAAGAAATCAGGCAAATCATCTGGCGCTAAATCAAAAACCGGATCAAAGAAGGAAGAAGGTACAAAGGAGGATAAAACCCAGCTTAAGGCTTCTAAAAAGTCAAAATCAAAAAGTAAAGAATAATAATCTGAAGTTTTGAATAATTTTTTCAGACGTACATTAACAGGAGCCTGGATCGTCTTATTTGTAATGGGAGGATTCTGGCTACATCCTGTTTCATTCTTTCTGACCGGGTTGGTAATGCTTGTCGGCACTCAATATGAGTATTATCTGATGATCAGGAACACAGGGGTAAAACCCCAGATGTGGACGGGCATATTTACCGGAATTACCGTTTATGTTATATCCACACTTGTTGCTTCAGGCGTCATTCCAATGAATTACCTGCTGATTCTGATACCAATGGCATTAATCATCATGGTTGCAGAACTTTACAGGAAGCAGGAGAAACCTTTTGATTCTCTTGCACATACCTTTTTTTCGGTTTTGTATACCGCAGTTCCTTTTTCAATGTTCCCGTTCGCTGCTTTTTCACGGGCTGGGTTAAATTCAATATTGACGCATCAGAATATCGTTTTCTCACCGGGAATTGTAATTGGATTTTTCCTGCTTATATGGGCAAATGATTCAGGAGCCTATCTTTCCGGTATATCATTCGGACGGCACAAATTATTTGAGCGGATTTCACCTAAGAAAACATGGGAAGGATTTTTCGGAGGATTAATATTAGCTGTATTTTTCGGATGGCTGCTTTCATCATGGCTTGGAGTGATAAGTAAAAATCATTGGATGATTATTGCAGTTATTATATCAATTGCAGGCACATTTGGAGACCTCGTTGAATCAATGTTGAAAAGAAGTACCGGGGTAAAGGATTCAGGAACAATTATGCCGGGTCATGGTGGATTTCTTGACCGCTTTGACAGCGCAATAATTTCTTTTCCTATTGTGTATCTTTTTATTACACTTTTTGGTTGATTGACAGGACTTGATTAGTTTTGTGCAAATTTTATAAATATGAGGATTCATATTCACAAGGAAGGATATAAGATTCTGGCATTCGGATTTATCTCTTTGCTGATTCTTAATATCATCGTTAATATTTTGTGGGCAGATATAGAAATTCTCAGATGGGCTTTCTGCATCTGTTCTTTTATGCTCTATATTTTTCTTCTGTTTTTCTTCAGACTGCCTGTTCGGGCTCTTGAACCTGATCCGGGATTAATCTATGCTCCGGCTGATGGTAAAGTGGTTGTTATTGAAGAGACTATGGAAAATGAGTATTTCAGGGACATGCGTCTGCAGGTTTCTATTTTTATGTCTCCTTTTAATATGCATAGTAACAGGTACCCTGTATCAGGACGGATAAAGTATGTTGGATATCATCCGGGTCGCAATATGGTTGCATGGCATCCCAAATCATCGGAACTGAACGAACGGAGCACAATTGTGATAGTAACTAAAGAGGGAATTGAGATACTTATCAGGCAGATAGCTGGTGCCGTTGCGCGAAGGATAGTAACTTATTCAAAAGAAAATCAGGATGTTATGCAGGGAGAGGAACTCGGTTTTATTAAATTCGGTTCAAGAGTAGATGTTTTTTTACCTCTTGGAACTGATGTTGAGATCCCTATTCTCCAACAGGTTAAGGCAAATAAAACAATCATTGCCAAAATCTGAAAAATGGTTAATGTTATGAACAGAAAGGATGATAAGGTAATTGATGTTACAAAGGATGTTAAGTGGATCGGAGTACTTGATTATGATATCAGGACTTTCGATATTGTCATGACCACGGAATTCGGGACTACTTATAATTCCTACTTTATTAATGCTGAAAAAAAAGCAATAATTGAGGTAGCAAAAGAAAAATTCTTTGAGACATATCTTGGAAAATTAAAATCAGTCACCAACCCGGAAGAGATCAGGTATATAATTCTTGATCATACTGAACCTGACCATTCAGGAAGCCTGGGATTGCTTCTGGAGCTTGCTCCTTCTGCAATAGTTGTTGGAAGTGGTAATGCAATAAGATATCTGGGAGATATTATAAATGTGCCGTTTAAGTCGCTGGTTGTAAAAGACGGAGATACACTTGATCTCGGGAATAAAACCCTTAAATTCATAGCAGCACCTAATCTTCACTGGCCTGATTCAATATACACACTTCTTGTTGAAGATAAAGTTCTGTTTACCTGCGATTCTTTCGGAGCCCACTTCTGTTCGTCTGTTATGTACAGTGATTTCTCCGGTAAATATGCAGATGCTTTCAAATATTATTTTGATGTAATTCTTAGACCTTTCAGCAGATTTATGCTGAAAGCAATTGAAAAAATCAAACCTCTCGATTTTGACTTTATCTGTACGGGTCATGGGCCAATGCACAGTAAAAACAAATGGAAAGCTATTGAATTATCTGAAAAGTACTCAAGGGAATACATGAAACTGGTTTCTGAGAGAGATAAGAGGAAAGTACTTATTACTTATGTGTCAGCCTATGGCTATACTAAGGAGGCAGCACATCTGATAGCTTCAGGGATACTTGAGAATGACAGCTTAAGTGTTGATATTATTGATATTGAAAATATTGCACCTGATGAACTGGAGACGAAAATAATCACAGCCGATAGTATTCTTATCGGCTCTCCGACTATCAATCAGAATACTCTGCTTCCTGTATATAAATTATTCGCTTTAATAAATCCACTGAGGGATAAAGGAAAATTCGGAGGAGCTTTTGGCTCATTCGGATGGAGCGGGGAGTCACCCAAAATAATTTTAGAAAATCTTAAGCTTCTTAAGCTGAAGGTGTTTGAAGAGACAGCTGCATTTAAATTTTCACCCGGAGGTGCAAAAAAAGAAACATTGAAAGATTTCGGACGAAGATTTGCTCAGAGATTCATGCTTGAGTGCAGTCATATAAAAAATCCCGGTAATTAAAACCGGGATTCTTTTTTAATTGATTATGAAATCTTTATCTGCCTGGTAATTTTATGCTTCTCTTCTTCCTCCTTCGGAAGATCAACTGCAAGAATTCCATCTTTATAGCTGGCCTCAATTTTTTCCTTATTTACATTTTCAGGAATATAGAAACTTCTGCAGAATGAAGTGAAACTGAACTCTTTCCTTTTATATCCGTCTCTGTTTTCCTCAGATTCATTTTTTGTTTCAGATGAGATTGTCAGAACATCCTCATTAATGTCAATCTTAAGATCCTTCTTGTCTATTCCGGGTACAGCAAGTTCAAGAGTATAGAACTTATCATCTTCCCTTATGTTGACAGATGGCATTGAGCTGGTCCTGCTCGTTAAAACCGGGAAAAAATCATCGTCAAAAAAATTCGGCATAGAAAAAGGTCTGAATGCTCTTTTGGTAATTGTTGGTAACATGGCTATGTCCTCCTATTATTTAGTTTAACATTTTATAATTACAGTAGCTTATTTTCAAACTCTGTTCCAAACTATAAAATATGACATAATGGCGTATTTATTAATTATCATACAGACAAAATGACAGTCATGGTTCTGAGATCTACCCTCAGACTTCATACAAAAATCCTGTTGTTCTCACCTCCTTCCTGTTTCCTCTCTCTACCTGGAAGCGAGGGTAAAGTGGCTAATCTATAATGACTTAGCATGCTCTCTTTGCGCAGCAGGGAGGAGCAGTGGGGTGAGTTCATGTATNCCGGACATATTTTTAGCAAATTCCGAAAATTTGAATTAGGTTTGTATTACGAAATGCCTTTTAGGATGAAAGCAACGTTGAGAAATATTCTAATTTTTTCCGGAGTCTTGCTGCTTCTGGCATGTGCATGGTATTTCCGCAGTATAGTTGTATATATACTGGTATCAGGAGTTCTATCTATTATGGGTCGTCCACTGGTCGATCTGTTTTGCCGGATAAGGATTAGAAAATGGTTTTTTCCCAGACCGCTTAGCGCATTGCTTACACTGCTGATAATCTGGGGAATAATAATTATGTTTTTTGTTATTTTCGTGCCACTTGTAACAAGGCAGATTAATTATTTTTCGACAATTGACAGCGAAAAAATAGTTCAGATCATTGATGGGCCGATAAAGAAGGTTGAGAATCTTTTCAGAGCTTTCAATAAGGATATATCAAATGAACTCTCTATTCAGGAATATATAGCAGGAAAGGTTGCCGGTGTTCTGAATATTAACATGATACAAAATGTTCTTGGTTCTCTTATCGGCATTCTTGGTAATGTTCTTGTGGCCATATTCTCAATCACTTTTATTACTTTTTTCTTTCTTAAGGATCAGCACCTGTTTTTCGAATCTATATTAATGTGGGTACCTGACAAGTATGTTGATAATGTAACAAGAGCCTTATATTCAATAAAACGACTTCTTACAAGATATTTCATCGGAATTGTGATACAGAGTACCTGTATAATGATTCTGGTCACAATCGGAATGACTATCGCAGGTATCGATTTTCAGCAGGCCCTTGTTATGGGATTGATTCTGGGTATTCTGAATGTTATACCTTATGTCGGTCCATGGATTGGATTATTCATTGCTGTAATAATGGGGGTTGCTTCACATATCAATCAGGATTTTACAACTGTTGTTGTCCCGCTGGTATACTATATGATAATAGTTGAGGCAATTACACATTTAATAGATAATGTTGTTTTCCAGCCTGTTATTTTTTCCAATAGTGTCAAAGCGCACCCGCTTGAAATTTTTGTTGTAGTACTTGCAGCAGGTTTTGCTGCCGGAGTTCCTGGAATGATTTTAGGGATTCCGGCTTATACGGTAATGAGGGTTCTTGCAAGAGAGTTCTTTTATAACTTTAAAGCCGTACAAAAGATAACCTCAAGCCTTTCACCTGAGAACATGAACGGACGAAATACAAATCTGTTCAGAAAAGAAGAAGAGAAAAGCGATGAAACTGAATCCTGATCTTCTTATCATCTTTCTGTTATGCAAATGTTTTTGATAGTAATGTATCTATGAGTCGGATTACCTCTATATTAAATCGGTTATTCCGTTTTTACTATGATGGTTTCAGCGATATGCCCACCTGGGGAAGGAAAGCCTGGATAATCATTATAATTAAGGTTTTTATTATGTTTGCCATATTGAAGATTTTTTTCTTTCAGGATTTTTTAAAGAAAAAATATGACAATGATAAGCAGAGGAGTGAATATGTTTTAGATCAATTAATTAACTCATCTTCTAAAAATGATTGATAGTATCGATTTAACGCTTGTTGACTGGTCGAGGGCACAATTTGCACTTACTGCAATCTACCATTGGCTTTTCGTGCCTCTTACTCTTGGTTTATCTTTCATAGTTGCCATTATGGAGACTATTTATGTCAGAACCGGTAATGAGGAATGGAGAAAGCTTACCCGTTTCTGGATGACTTTGTTTGGAATCAATTTTGCAATAGGCGTTGCCACAGGAATTATTCTTGAGTTTGAATTTGGTACAAACTGGTCGAATTACTCATGGTTTGTTGGTGATATATTCGGTGCTCCGCTTGCTATTGAAGGAATACTTGCATTCTTTCTCGAATCGACATTTGTTGCAGTGATGTTCTTTGGATGGAACAAGGTGAGTAAGAAGTTCCACCTTACATCGACCTGGCTGGTGGCAGCCGGTGCAAACCTGTCTGCACTCTGGATTCTTGTAGCCAATGCCTGGATGCAGAACCCGGTTGGTATGGTGTTTAATCCGGAGACAGCCCGCAACGAAATGGCTAGTTTCTGGGCAGTGCTTTTTAATCCGGTGGCTGTCGAGAAATTTCTTCATACTGTAGCTTCAGGTTCCCTTCTGGCATCAATGTTCGTACTCAGCATAAGTTCATGGTTTCTGATAAAGAAAAGAGAAGAACTTCTGGCAAGAAGAAGCATTCTGATAGCCGGAATATTTGGTCTTCTTTCTTCTCTGATGGTTGCATATACCGGCGATGCTTCTGCAAGGACTATTGCAAAGGTACANCCGGTTAAATTTTCGTCCATGGAAGCGCTGTATGAAGGAAAATCAAATGCCGGTTTAGTGGCAATCGGTATTCTGAAAAGCACTGATAAAAAGATCGGCGATCATGTAATTAATGAATTTGCTTTTAAAATTGAGATCCCTGGTTTGCTCTCAGTACTTACCGGAGGTGACAAAGATGCTTATGTTAACGGAATCATCGATAATGTANCCGGGAATAAAGAAAGAGGCATAATGGCAGTTTCAGAAAAAATANAGAGAGGTCATGTTGCCGGTAACCTTCTTCTCGATTATAAAAAAGCCGGTCAGGCTAATAATACCATACTGCTTGATTCCATAAAAGGTATATTCCATGATAAAGATTTCCAGAAGGACTATTTCAGATATTTCGGCTATTCATCAATTGGTAAACCCGAAGAAGTAATCCCAAATGTTCCGGTCTCATTTTATTCATTTCATCTGATGGTAATGCTTGGATTTATATTTATAATGATCTTCTCAACAGCGCTTTACCTTTTGTTCAAAGGATCACTGATTTCAAGCAGATGGTTTTTATGGATTTCGCTTTTTTCATTACCTCTTCCATATATTGCCAGTGAGCTGGGGTGGGTCCTGACTGAAATGGGTCGTCAGCCGTGGATTATACAGGATCTGATGCCTGTGACAACAGCCGTTTCCAAAATCAGTTCAGGTTCGGTGATTGCTACTTTCATACTTTTTGCCATTTTATTTACGGTGTTGCTGATAGTTGAAATATCAATCATGTTGAAACAGGTTAAAATCGGACCAAAACATTAGGAGGAACTATTTATGACAATAATGATTTCACATCTATTCCTGCAACAATACTGGTGGATAATAGTCTCATTACTGGCAGGGCTGCTGGTTTTTCTGATGTTTGTGCAGGGAGGGCAGTCTATGATTTTTTCACTTTCCGGCAATGATTTTCAGAAAACAATGATTGTTAACGCAATGGGAAGAAAATGGGAATTCACGTTCACCACACTTGTTACATTCGGCGGTGCATTTTTTGCTGCTTTCCCGCTTTTCTACGCGACAAGTTTCGGAGGAGCTTACTGGGTCTGGATCGCTATATTATTCAGTTTTAGCATACAGGCAATAGCTTATGAATTCAGGTCAAAACCCAATAATGTTTTTGGCAAAAAAACCTTCGATATCTTCTTATTTCTGAACGGCTCACTTGGTCCGTTTCTTATCGGAGTAGCTGTTGCCACATTTTTTACAGGTTCAAAGTATAGTCTTGGTATTTTCAACCAGGTAAAATGGGATACTGCCTGGTATGGACTTGAGGCTCTTCTTAACGTAAGAAACCTCTCGCTTGGATTTGCAGTTTTGTTTCTTGCCAGAATTAATGGGCTGTTATATATAATTAATACAATAACTGACGATGATCTTAAAGGCCGGTCATTTAAAAAACTTACACTGAATTCAATAATATTTCTTTTTTTCTTCCTCTATTTCGTTATCTCGCTCCTCATCTCAGCAGGTTTCGCTGTTGATGCTGCCACCGGATTGGTGACAACAGAAAAGTATAAATATTTTTCAAATTTTGTTCAGATGCCTCTGGTGATGATACTATTCCTTACCGGTGTGGCAGCTGTATTATCGGGTATCGGAATATCTGTTTTCAGGAAGAGTTTAAACGGGATATGGTTTTCCGGTGCAGGCAGTGTGCTGGCAGTCTTCTCATTGTTTTTAATAGCAGGGTTTAATGGAACTTCTTTCTATCCATCTTCATCAAGTTTGCAGAATTCATTGACAATAGTTAATGCTTCTTCAAGTCAGTTTACGCTTAAGACAATGATGTTCGTTTCATTTATAATTCCTTTTGTAGTAGCCTATATATGGTATGCATGGAATGCAATAAACAATACCAAAATTACAGAAACTGAAATGAATTCGGAGGAACATAAATATTAAGGCTACAGGCAACTGGAAGAATGTATTATGTATTAAAGGCGATAGGCGATGTTGGGTTAATTACAGACCTGACACATGATGTCTGCAAAAAATATTAGAAACTGGATTTTAAAATTTAAGATATGTACTTAACTGGAATTCTTCAATATCTGATCTGGCCATGCTTTATTGTCTTAAACTGGTTCATAATAAAATATGCTTTAGCAGCATATGAAAAAAAATTCCCCGGGAAGGATAATACGGAAGAAATTGCCGGTTAATCAGTAAGTTGAAACGACTTTAATGGAAATATTGCCTTTGAAAAAATGGTTTGGCGGGTTCGAAAATTACCCGTTTATTATTGCCGGTCCCTGCAGTGCGGAGAGTGAGGATCAGGTTATGTCGGTTGCTGCCTTCCTTAAATCAACCGGCAGGGTGAATCTTTTCAGAGCCGGTATATGGAAACCCAGGACACGACCAGGGACGTTTAGCGGTACTGGTGTCAGAGCTTTAAAATGGCTGCAACAGGTACAATCGGAATATAATATGCGGGTAACTGTTGAGGTAGCCTCTCCGAAGCATATCGAAGCCTGTCTGAAACATGGGGTTGATGTGCTGTGGATCGGGGCAAGAACTGTGTCAAATCCATTTTCTGTTGAGGAGATCTCATCAGCTTTGAGAGGTGTGGATATCCCGGTACTTATCAAGAATCCTTTGAGTCCGGATATTGACCTGTGGCAGGGAGCTGTTGAACGGGTTTATGCTTCCGGAGTTAAAAGAATAGCAGCAGTACATCGTGGATTCTCTCCGTTTGAAAGAACTTTGTATCGCAATATGCCAAAATGGGAGATCCCTATCGAGCTCAGGCAACGTATAAATAACCTGCCGGTAATTTGTGATCCCAGTCATATCTCCGGGAAATCGGATTATGTGCCTGAAATAGCTCAGAAAGCAATGGATCTGACAATGAGCGGATTAATGATTGAAGTTCATCCCGATCCATCAGGAGCTTTAACTGATGCAGCCCAGCAACTTAACTTTGATCAGTTCAACACTCTGATGACAAATCTTGTCATTCGTAAGACAACTATTGATGATAAAGGATTTCTTAACCAGCTTGAAGAATTAAGGAATCAGATCGATTCAATCGATTACCAGCTGATTGAACTTATATCTTCGCGGATGAATATTTCTGAAAAGATGGGAGAGTACAAGTTTAAGAACAATGTTACTGTTCTCCAGATGGAACGATGGCTCGAAATCATTCGTACCAGAACTGAGCATGGCACCTTACTCGAACTTGAACCTTCATTTGTTGAAAGAGTAATGACACTTCTTCACCAGGAATCGATACGTATTCAGACAGCTATCCTGAACAATCTTAAAACAAATGTTGATCACTGGTCAGAAGATCAATGATAATGCAGAGGCAATTATATAAAGGGGTATTATCAANGGTAACGCCATTATCCCGAATATGGCAAAAGCAGCGATAATCAATACTAATAGAATATATCTTCCTTCATTTCCCTTTAACTTCAGATTTTTAACCTTCAATGAAAAGAGTGGTATCCTGCTTACCATTAATAATGAGAGGATAACAGTGAAAAGCAACAAGAGTACCGGAGAGCTGGTAAATGTTATGAACAGATCTGAATGTGAATAATGTCCCGTGAAAATAACTGAAATTACTGCCAGCGCATTTGCAGGAATAGGCAAACCCTTAAATGATGTTGATTGAGTGGGATCAAGATTAAATACAGCAAGCCGCAGAGCACCGCAAACAGGCATTATTGCCGTCAGGATAAGTATCAGGATAGCCTTCAGACCATCATTAATAACCATTGCAGGAGCCGCAACAGAAAGTGAGTCATTCAGCAGGTGGTAGACTATAATTGCGGGTGCGACACCGAAACTGACAACATCGGCAAGACTGTCAAGTTCTTTTCCGATATCGGAATATGCTTTCAGGAGGCGTGCTGAGAATCCATCCAGAAAATCGAAAATCATAGCTGCGAGAATAAACCATGAGGCAGTTAAAAGATCTCCGTTTGCAGCAAAAATTATAGCTATAAATCCCGAAGTAAGATTAAGTGAAGTAATAAAGTTTGGAATATATTTCATGCCGGAAAGAGATATTGTGTAAATGACGGGGAGTAAAATTAAGAAAATCTTCTCTCTTTTATTACTAGATTTGCATTAATAATGGTTGATAATGATCGATTTCACGAATATAAAGATCGCAGTTGATTTTGATGGCACTATCGTCGAACATGATTATCCTAAAATAGGAAAGGAAAAGCTTTTTGCTTTTCAGACTCTGAAGCAGCTTGAAAAGATGGGAGCCAATCTGATCCTGTGGACATTTCGNACCGGTAANGAGCTTGATGAGGCGATTGAATTCTGCAGAAAAAACGGCATTGANTTTTATGCTGTGAATATGAATTACCCGGAAGAGNTTTATGATGAATCTGTGAGCCGCAAGATAAATGCCGATATTTATATTGACGATAAGAATGTAGGAGGATTCCCGGGGTGGAGTGAAGTATGGCAGATCCTTAACCCCTTCGAAATTCAGCAACAGGAAGCAGAGAGAAGAATAACTGCTTCACGAATAAATATTTTCAAAAAGCTATTTAAACGGAAAACCAAGACAGATGAAACCTGATTTTTCAAAGTATTTTCTTTTCATATTTATTGTAATCCTGATGATATGGACTCAGTCATGTTCGGGCAAACCAAATAAAACTAAAGGTACTGAGGCAGTTCCTGCCAGGGTTTTGAATGAAGATGTTTCAGCGAAACTGATAAAGATGGTTTCTCCCGATGAGAATACCGGGTTTAAATTAAATGATCCGGTTAAGGTGGTACTGGCTGCAGAGGATAAAAAAAGGTTACCTGACTCAGTAATGATTTCTTTTGACGGGAAAGCTGTAAAAACCATTAAATCAGCGCCATGGGAATATATTATACCTCCTGCATTTACAATCACTACCGGAAGAAAATCTCTGAAAGTAAGTGCATACAAAGAGGGTAAGGTTCAGAATACTGTTACCCGCTTCATGATAGTCTACTCAGATATTGCTCCCAAACGAAACGGGTATAAAGTAGTTCATGCATATCCTCATGATAAAGAAGCATTTACTCAGGGACTTTTTTATGACAAGGGTGTCTTTTACGAAGGTACAGGGCAGGAGTCTTCAAGTTTGCGTGAAGTCGAAATTGAAACCGGGAGAGTTATCAGACAGCTTAATCTCAGTTCATCGTTATTCGGAGAAGGTATAACCTTGTTCAGGGATTTGATCTTCCAGGTTACCTGGACATCTAAAGTTGGTTTTGTTTATGAAAAATCAACTTTCAAACTTATTCATAAAATATATTACCAGACAGAGGGGTGGGGTCTTACCACCATCGATGATAAGATAGTGCTGAGCGATGGAACCAATATCATCTATTTCTATGAACCTGAGACTTTTACGGTAATTTCAAGGATTGAAGTGTACGACAACAGGCAGAAGGTTGATTCACTTAATGAACTCGAATATATTAATGGTGAGATCTGGGCAAACAGGTGGATGACAGATACTATTGTGCGTATTGATCCGGCATCGGGCAAAGTACTTGGTTATATAAATCTTAAAGGTATTCTGAATGATCCTCAAACCGATACAGGCGTAAATGTGCTTAATGGCATTGCGTTTGATAAAGAGAGAAACCGGATATTTGTAACCGGAAAAAACTGGCCTGAACTTTTTGAGATCACGATTACTCAATGACATTTGTCCCATAAACAATATTTATGCTGGCAGGTACAATGCTGAATTCTGCCGGAGTATGCCCAAGTGATTCTCCATCAGCTTCCGTATAAATTATTGAATCTGAGCTTACCTTTAAGTTTTTACATTTATATCCATCAATTTTAGGATGGTTGAGTATTGTTCCGTCATACAGTATTTTGAGGTTCCTGATTATCTCAAGCTTACCCATTCCGTTTATTATTGTCACATCCAGAAGTCCATCATCAGGACGGGCAAATGGTGTCTGCCGCATACCCCCTCCGCAATACCTGCCATTGCCGACATTGATTGAAAACACNTCTGCCTGACTTTTTTCTCCGTCAATTATAATATCTGCTTTGGTGTTTTTATATGATAAAAGACTCATAAGCAGGTTGTAGAAGTAAATCAGCTTACCGCTGCGTCCTTTATCTTTCTGGATGTTGGTTCTTCTTACTACTACCGATTCAAATCCAAGGCCGGCTATATTTATAAAATACCTGTTTATCTTTTCGGGTCCGTTAAAAAAGCTGACCTGCCCTACATCATGAACCATTTGTTTATTATCACTTATTATCCTCACGGCTTTTTCATAATCGAGAGGAATTCCGAACATCCTGCCCCAGTCATTACCGGTACCAACAGGGATCAAGGCAAGGGAGATATCGGTAGTCGGACAGATATTGTTCAGAAAAACACCATTAACAACCTCATTAAGGGTTCCATCACCGCCGACAGTTATTATTTTTCTGAATCCGGCTGCAATACCCTCAAGAGCATAATTTATTGCGTGTCCTTTCCTTTCAGTAAATTTTACAGAAAAGACAAGTTTCTCTTTATTCAGTTGCCCCGAGATTTTATCCCAGTCTTTTTTACCTTTTCCGTTTCCGGCATTCGGGTTAACAATAATCATCCAGTCATTACGGATGGAATTCTGGTTCATCATACAATTTGTTTATGTGGCAGACAAAGATGGAAATAAATAGGTTAATTATAAAAAAACCTAATTAATATCACATTAACGATCTCTTTGTGAGTATATATGCAAACATTTGTCATTAAAAAAGAAGATATAGATTATAAAGGCTCTAAGCACAAAGATGCACAAAACCAATTAGTTACATTAGTATCTGATTTTCACTAATGTTAATAACATGTTGAAAACCCCGAAAAAAATGTTTACAATTACATCTTTCACTGTCTTTAGCGGTACTGCATAAATAGTAAATTTGAAGCTCAAAATATAACTAAGATAAATATTAAGTAATGGGAAGGATTATAGCAATAGCGAATCAGAAAGGTGGTGTTGGGAAGACAACAACAGCAATTAACCTTGCAGCAAGTCTGGCTGCTCTTGAAAAGAAAGTGCTGATTGTTGATGGTGATCCACAGGCAAACGCAACTTCAGGTATAGGAATTGATACACGTCAGATAAGATGCACTATTTACGATTGCCTGATTGATGGAAAAGACCCTAAGGAAGCTCTGATCAGCTGCGAAGTTGATAATCTTACTATTATCCCATCGAATATCGACCTGGTTGGTGCTGAAATTGAAATGCTCGACAGACCGGAAAGAGAAAAAATTCTGAAGGAGGTTCTGAAGAAAATCGAAGGAGATTATGATTATATACTAATCGACTGTTCTCCGTCTCTGGGATTGCTTACAGTTAATGCTCTTTCAGCATCTCATTCTGTAATAATACCGGTACAGTGCGAGTATTTTGCACTGGAAGGACTAGGCAAACTTCTCAATACAATTAAAATTATTCAGAATAACCTTAATCCGGAGCTTGAGATTGAGGGATTTCTTCTTACAATGTACGATTCCAGGCTCAGATTATCGAACCAGGTTGCCGATGAGGTAAATAAACATTTCCAGCAGATGGTTTTTAAAACTATCATACAGAGAAATGTGAAGCTTTCAGAAGCTCCGAGTTTTGGTCAGCCGGCAATACTTTATGATGCCGATTCTAGAGGAACAGTCAATTATCTTAATCTTGCCAAAGAGCTGATTGAGAAGCAGGCGGGAAGAGTTAAACAGTAGATTAAACAACTTTTCAATTACGGAAACAGTAATGAATATGACAAAGAAAAATGCGTTGGGAAGAGGTCTTGGTGCATTGATAGATGGTGTGGAGAAAGAGGTTCTGGAGAAAAAAGTGGAAGCCAATCTCGATATCTCAGTCGATTCGATAGAAGCAAACCCTTTTCAGCCCAGGACTACTTTTGATAATCAGTCGCTTGAAGAACTGGCAAATTCGATTAAGAAGCTGGGAATCGTACAGCCGCTTACTGTTCGTGAAACAGGATCAGGCCAATATCAGCTGATTGCTGGCGAGAGACGTTTAAGAGCAGCACGTCTTGCAGGTCTGACGCACGTACCGGCATATGTAAGAACAGCCGATGATCAGGCAATGCTTGAGCTTGCGCTGGTTGAAAATATTCAACGGGAGGACCTTGATGCAGTTGAAGTTGCAATAAGTTTTCAGCGTCTGATAGAGGAGTGCCGTCTTACCCAGGAGCAGTTGAGCGACAGAGTAGGAAAGCAGCGGTCAACAGTGGCGAACTATCTTCGTCTCCTGAAATTACCGGCTGAGATTCAGCTGGGAATAAAGAATAAACACCTTATGATGGGTCATGCCCGCACCCTTGTCAATATTGAAGATCCTAAAAAACAGATTAATGTTTACTATAAAATAATTGACGGGGAACTCTCTGTGCGTCAGGCAGAAGAGTTAGTGAGACAACTTCAGTCGGAAAAGATCAGGGATCCTGAAAAGGTTGAGAAAAAGAAAAAGCTCAATGATGATTTCACCCAGCTTTCAAACCATCTTAATAAGCTTTTTTCAGCCAAGGTGAACTTCCGGATAAATGAGAAGGGGAAAGGTAAAATCGTCATCCCATTTGAAAGCCCGGAGGAGATGGAGCGCATTTTAGGAGTGTTCGATCGTCTGAACTCCTGAAAATAATTATCTTTATCGCGCGTTAAATAAGTTCCGGTATAATTACCGGTCAGGATCTATTTTGAAGACAACTCAGAAAATACTGGTTATGCTTTTCCTGCAGCTGTTTTGCATTCAGCAGAACATTCATGCACAGGATACAATACCTGTTGTAAAAAGTGTACCGTTATCATCAAAATCTAAATTCAGGTCCGATCCGATGAAAGCAACAATGATGGCTGTTGCATTCCCGGGACTTGGTCAGATTTATAACAGGAAAATATGGAAGATCCCGCTGGTTTATGCAGGATTCGGAGGATTGGTATACAGTGTGGGCTTTAATTCTTCGAATTATATCAAGTATATGAAAGCTTATCAGGATTTTACGGACGCTATACCCGCTACCAACAGTTACATCAAACTTATCGGTGCTGACCCTTCCACATATGATCCTGTCAACTTTCCCAAGTCTGCTATTCCTTATAATACATCCTATTATAAAGATGGAATGCTAAGAATGGTTGATTATTACAAGAGATACCGTGATCTTTCGTATATTGGCATTGCTGCCTGGTACCTTGTTTCAATACTGGATGCAAATGTGGATGCAAGCCTTTTCAATTATGATGTTAGTAATAATCTTGATATTGCTCTCTTCCCTGCTCAGGTACCTTTACCGGGTGGATTTCTGGGGGCAGGGCTGAATGTGGGGATGAGAATAACTTTTTAACTTTAAATTTATTATGATGAGATTTCAAATTATACTGATTACTTTTTTATTTACATGCCTGAATTTAAATGCTATTTCAGTCTCCGACACAATTGTTATTAAAACAGATGATAGTGTTGAGCGAATAAATAATGATCTGGACAGCCTCATTACTACATGGTATGTAAAAATTGCCATTAAAAATATTCCTGCTGAGTATCCGGGAGACACAATAGGGTTACAATATCCCGATTCGGTTTATACAAGCAGAATTAGCAAAATAAACTCAATAATCAGTCTTAAATTCAATAATATTATCCGAAACCATATTCATGTTTACACTGTAAAACAGAGAGATAAATTCTGTGCCGTACTTGCATTGAAAGACTATTATTTCCCCATGATTGAAGATGTATTCGATTCTTATGGTCTTCCTGCAGAATTAAAATATATGGCTGTGATTGAATCAGCACTTAACCCCAATGCTGTCAACCGGCGTTCGGGAGCTACAGGTTTATGGCAGTTTATGTATAGTACAGGACGCATGTACGGGCTGACAATTAATTCAATTGTCGATGAGCGACGCGATCCGTTAAAGGCGACTCATGCTGCTGCAAAGTACATGAAGGATCTGTATGGTATTTATAACGACTGGATCCTGGTCATTGCGGCATATAACTGTGGTCCGGGTAATGTAAATAAGGCGATAAGAAGATCAGGAAACAAGAAGGATTACTGGGATATATTTTACAGACTTCCGAGGGAAACAAGAGGTTATATTCCTCAATATGTTGCCGCAGCCTATGCAGTAACATATGCAGCTGAACATAATCTCCGTCCTTTNCCNCTTAATATCCCTGTTGCCACTGACACTATTGTAGTCAGTAAAGATATTCATCTGTCCCAGATTTCTGAGGTGATGGGAATCCCCCTTGGAGAGCTCAGGGCATTGAATCCACAATACAGAACAGGACTGGTCCCGGGATCATCAAAACCTATGGCACTCACTCTTCCAATGAATCACTTAGGCGATTTCATCAATCTGAATGACTCTATCAGGAAATATAAACCGGATGTTTATCTTAACAGGGCAACCCTGATAGCTGATCCGTCAAGATCTTCTTATCTTCCTGCTGATGTTAAGGGAAAGACAAAGCTTTATTACACTGTACATGATGGTGATAACCTTGGCTACATTTCCGAATGGTACAGGGTTGGTTTATCAGATCTGAGGTACTGGAACAATATATACCGTAATACTATAAGAGTTGGCCAGAGGCTTGTAATCTACGTTGATCCTTCAAAATCAGAATACTATTCAAAATTCAGTACTATGACCTTTGAAGAAAAGCAGGCAAGTGTAGGAAAGACAGTTATTACAAATTCCCAGCCCCTTGCAGCGTCTCCTTCCACCGAAACCGACGGAGAGTTTGAGACCTACACAGTGCGTAACGGAGACACAATCTGGGATATAGTAAAGTTGTTTGATAATGTAACATCAACTCAGATACTTTCATTGAATAATATTTCCGATCCGGGTAAGATACAGGTGGGGCAGAAGCTGAAGATCAGGAGAAAGAGCTGATTCTTTTATAATATATGCGCCCTTTAAGGTCATTTTTATTATTATTGATCTTTCTGGCCTGTTTTACCGGTCTTCATTATATTATTCCGGCAAATCAATTATTCCCTTCAATTTATGAATTTATCCCGGCAGATCTGATAACTGCCTTATATTCAGATAATAAGTCTTCCGGGGAAATTAATTCCGGGCGACTTAATGATACTATAAGTTCACTCCCTGCTGATACTATTCCACAAGCTGATTCTCTTCATTCTATTCTTCAGAATCAGGAAAGAAGCCCAATTCAGAGTTTTTTTGACTCTCTCAGGTATTCAAAAGGTCAGATCAGGGTTCTGTATTATGGTGATTCACAGATTGAGGGAGATCGCATGTCTTCATATCTGCGAAAGACTCTAAGAAATGGACATGGCGGAACAGGACCCGGACTCTTTTTGCCGGTTATGCCGGTAATGTATACCAAAACTATCTGGCTCCGTTCATCCTCAAACTGGAAGAGATATAATTATCTTTCTTTTAAAGCAGGCGAGATATCCCACCGGAATCTTGGTCCCTTTATGGCTATCTGCAGGTATCTGCCTGAAGGTGAGAAAACAGATGTTCCTGAGAAAGCCTTTGTGAGAATCAAACCATCAAGTTTTGCTGACAACGCTTCTTCGGAATATGATGTGTTACGAATATTTTATGGTAATACGCAGGATATTGTAAATGTTGTGGTTAAGGCTAATGGGAGTGAGGTGTTTTCAGGAATTTTAAACAAAAAGGAAGGGTTTAATGAGATCAGCTGTGACGTAAAGGGGGCAAAGGACTTACTTATTGAATTTGAAGGAAGGGTTAGCCCTGATATATACGGTATGAGCATCGAAAGCAGAAGTGGTGTAATTCTTGACAATATTCCTCAACGGGGAAGTGCCGGACTGGAGTTTACTATGGTTGACAAAGCTAACCTCGCAGAAGCATATGAAAAATTATCCCCTGATCTGATTATTCTCCAGTATGGACTGAACATTGTTAAGAATATAAGAGAAGATTACTCGTATTATAAGAGAGGATTGGAGAGGCAACTTTCACTCCTTAAAAAGATTTCCCCAAATACACCAATTCTTGTAGTTAGTGTGACAGATATGGCTGTAAATGAGGGAACTGAAATAAAATCCTATCGGAATATATCGTCTATAATCAATTCTCAAAAACAGGCAACCGAGGATGCAGGTGTTGCTTTCTGGGATTCATACAACGCTATGGGAGGAGAATCATCGATTATCAAATGGTCGGAAAAAAAACCTGCACTTGCTCAGAAAGACTATGTTCATTTTACATATCCGGGGGCAGATACCCTTTCAAGCATGCTTTCANCTGCTATATTTATTCAGNACAACGGTGGTTCTGTTCAGCCGAAAGATTCTTCCATAATGCCTTTTNCCACCGCAACTATTACTGCAATCAGTAAACCTGTGGTTNTTCCTGACNATGAAAGTCCGGTAAGAATACTTTCCAGGATTTTATTTGCGTATGATCCTGATAAACCGTTTATATTCACTGCACCGGCCTTTTGGATCTTTCTTCTTTTTGTACTGATCGGTTATAGTCTTTTTTACCGTAAGGTTCAGATCAGGAACTATTATCTGTTTCTGGTAAGTCTCTTCTTTTACTTTAAAACAGGGGGACTGTTCCTGTTCATACTTATATTTGTAACAGTAGTTGACTATACCTGCGGTATTTTAATAGGCAGGTCAAAAACCAGGTCAGGAAGAAAGTTCTTTGTTCTGATAAGTATTATCTCAAACCTTGGACTCCTGGGTTATTTCAAGTATACAGGGTTCATTGTCAGTGCAATAAATCAATTTTTTGGCACTGATTTTAAAGTCTATGATCTTCTCTCATCATTTTCAAATTCACTTTTTGGGACATCTTTTAATATAAGTTCTATCATACTTCCGGTAGGGATCTCTTTTTTTACTTTCCAGTCGCTCAGTTACACAATTGATATCTACCGGAAAAGAATGGAACCTGTAAGAAATATCGTTGATTTTGGCTTTTATGTTTCCTTTTTCCCTCATCTTGTTGCTGGTCCGATCGTGAGGGCCTCACTGTTTATTCCCCAGATTTATCAGGAATTTAGATTGAATAAAAGAGAATTCAGTCATGCATTGTACATGATTTCAAAAGGACTTATAAAAAAGATAATTATTTCAAATTTTATAGCAATAAATCTTGTAGACAGGATTTTTGATGCGCCGGCCATTTACTCAGGTTTTGAAAATCTCCTGGCAATTTATGGTTATGGTCTGCAGATTTACTGTGATTTTTCGGGCTACACCGATATTGCCATAGGGGTGGCATTAATCCTTGGATTCAGGCTACCTGTAAATTTCAACTCGCCGTACAAGGCATCAAGCATCACTGACTTCTGGAAGAGGTGGCATATTTCGCTTTCACAATGGCTGAGAGATTATCTTTATATTTCGCTGGGAGGCAACCGTAAAGGCAAGCTCCGGACTTATGTTAACCTTATGATAACAATGCTCCTGGGAGGACTATGGCATGGAGCCTCTTTGAGGTTTATTATATGGGGAGCTTTACACGGGATCGGACTTGTAATTAACAGGATATGGAATTCGATATTTGGTGATCGCTTTATGAGAGGCAGGATTGGCAGGGGAGTAGCTGTTTTCATCACTTTCCAGTTTGTGAGTTTCTGCTGGATTTTCTTCAGGGCTCCAGATATGGATAGCATAAAGATCATGATTAAGCAGATTATTGAGAATTTTTCACCAGGGTCGTACATGACAGTTATTCCTGCTTATAGCAGTGCTCTGATTTTAATGTTAATAGGTTACGTAATTCATTTCCTTCCTGAACGGATGAAAGAATCATACAGGGGTCTGTTTATCAGAATACCACTGATTGCTCAGCTTGCAGTAATAATGGCCGTTGCAGTTTTATTATTCCAGATGAGAACAACAGAGGTGATGCCGTTTATTTATTTCAGGTTTTAGAATAATACCTCACCCCCTCTGCTTTTTCTTCTTAACCCTTCCCCATCCCTTCCCTTAAGCAATAAGGGAAGGGCTCAATGCACTAATAGATAGTTAGTTATATGGTTATGAAGAAGTTGAAATTCAACCGATAACAAAAGTAACAGACCTGAATATTCATTATTCATGACGGTTATAAAGAGCTGAAATATAGGATTTTACCTTTGTGCACTTTGCGCCAGCTTTGTGAGCTTTGTGTTTATAAAAAATAATCTCAATAGTCCCGATGGGGGTGAGTTCATTTGAAAAGGGAATGATAATGTGTATTGAATTATAAATAAGATGAGGTATCTTCTTCACCTTTCACAAATGGCGCGATAGCTCTTTTGTAAATGCCCTGAACCCAGGCGATTGCCATTCCATAGTTTGTTACCGGCACCCCGGCCTTTATTGCTGCACGAAGCCTGTTGTGAAGTTGTTTCCGGGTAATCATACAGCCACCGCACTGTATAACAAGCGAGTAATCGGTTATGGGACGCGGAAGTGCATCGAGTCCGGCAACTACATCGTATTCAATTTTCTTCCCGGTAAAGTTTGAAATCCATCGGGGGATTTTTGTTCTGCCTATATCATCACATGAGACATGATGTGTACACGATTCAAGTAGCAGGATCCTGTCACCATCTTTTAATCCGGATATTTTCGGAGTTCCCTTAAGATAATTTTCAAAGTCACCTTTAAAACGGGCGAGCATAATGCTGAAACTTGTCAGAGGAATATCGCTGGGAACAGATGCATCGGCTTTGACAAATACCTGTGAATCGGTTATTGCAAGAGCCGGTTTAATTTTTGTCTTTTTCAGGAAAGCATCTGCTTCTCTTTCCTTTAAAACAATTGCAACGGCATCATTATCAAGAATATCCCTTATTGCCTGTACCTGCGGAAGGATGAGCCGGCCTGCCGGAGCTTCCACATCGATCGGGGTTATAAGAAGGACTATGTCCCCATACCGGATAATATCACCAAGCAGGGCAGGGGTTTTATATGAGTGTTCCGGGATTGTATTCCGTATTAAATCAATAAGTTTCTCAAAATTTCGTTTATCGGTTGATGAAAACTCGAAAATCTGGGTTCCGGTAAGTAAAGAAATCTTCTTTTTGAAATCATCATCAGGCTCTTCAATATCTGATTTACTGTGTATTACAATAAATGGAAGGTCCTGTTCGTTGAATTTTCTGACAAGATCAGTTTCATATTCGCCCCAGGAATTATTGGTTACAATAAGGAGGGCCAGGTCGACAATATCAAGTGTTCTGACAGTACTGTCCACTCTCTTCTGCCCAAGTTCACCTGAATCATCTATCCCTGCAGTATCAACAAGTATCACCGGGCCAAAACCTGTTATTTCGAACGACTTTTTAACAGGATCAGTGGTTGTACCTGCATGGTCAGAAACAATTGCAATTTCCTGGCCGGCAAGACAATTTATAAGACTGCTTTTCCCGTTATTACGACGCCCATAAATGCCAATATGCGGTTTCGACTCTCTTCCTTTAGTCATGTTGTGGAGAAGTTTTGTGCAAAATTAGCAAAATTTACGCAGGAATGATTGTAATCAGTTTCCCTCTTGAACTCTGCCGTTGAATATGGGAAAGTTGTATTATTCTTTGATAATAAAACTTACATCATGAAGAACAAAGAACAATATCATGATACAGATTCTATTCTGCGTCAATCTGCGGAATCTGAGGGAGAATTCTTTATTTGTTTCCCGCAGATGGCGCTGATTTACGCTGATCAATAACCTGATGCCTGTCGCCAAAAGCCTTTTACAGATCGTCGAGAGAGAAGCCGAGTTTAAGCAGGTTTCCCGGTTGAAGGATAGTTTTTAGTTTTGTATCATCCAGTACCTTAAGAATTTTATTTGCTTCGAAAATATCGATATTCTCTTCCTTCATCAGCCTGGCTATCTCAGCTGCCTTATGATAACCAATATAAGGCGTCAGCGCCGTTGTAACTGACGGACTGTTGATCAGTACATTATAACCGGAGTTTTCATGGATAATGAGTCCTTTAAGGAGATTATCCAAAAGAGTTTTATTGCATGAAATAAGCAGATTTATACTTTCAATAACTGCGTATCCTATTANCGGAAGATATGGATTCAGCTCCAGGGTACCCTGTCCGCAAAGTGAACTTATCAGGATATCATTTGAATAAATTTTATGGGCTGCGGAAATTACAAATTCGGGTATTACCGGGTTTATCTTACCCGGCATAATAGAACTTCCAACCTGGCATGCAGGGATTGATATAGTTCTTTCTCCCATCAGGTCCGAAGACAGAAGCCGGAAGTCGGAAGACATTTTTTCAAGGTTGACAGCATGTGCCTTTAATGTTGCATGTATCTCAACCCACCTGTCGAGGTTTGAGGTAGCATCTGAAAGGTTCTCACTATGTGCCAGTGGCAGACCTGTAAGTTTCCTCAATTCCGGAACAACTTCCATTATGAAAAACCGTGGAATTGACAAACCTGTTCCGATCGCACCACCACCCAGATTTATCAGTTTTATCCTCTCCGAGCATTTTGATACTCTCCACCAGTCGCGCGAAAGAGCTTCATTATAGGTACTGAAGAGTAATCCGAACGATGATGGAACAGCTTCCTGCATCTGAGTATAACCGGGACGCAGATTGTTGCGGTTTCTCTTTTCAATCACTTCAACATTCTGACGCAGAATATTTATCTGTTCTTCAAGCGTCTGGAGCTGTCTCATTACTGCAACAGTAAGTGCTGTCGGAATTACATCGTTGGTAGACTGAAAGATGTTTGCATCTTCAGTAGGATCAATATAATTGTATTCTCCTGGCTTATGACTGGTTTTCAGAAGTGCAAGATTCGTAATTATCTCATTGATATTCATATTGATACTTGTGCCTGCTCCGCCCTGTACTGCCTGAACAATAAATTGTTCAGAATGATCTCCGGCTGCCACCTCCTGTGCTGCAGCTATTAATGCCTCAAGTATATCATCATTGAGTATTTTTACCGGGAGGTTTTGTCCGGGCTTCTGAGTGGCAGCATTCCTGAATTTCCTGCAGGTGTTATAGCAGGCAAGTTTAGTGACTCCAACAGCTTTGTACCATTCTACCGGGAATTGTGTATTGCCGGGAAAGTTCTCTGTTGCCCTTACTGCGTGAATGCCATACAAAGCATCTGCAGGTATTTGTTTTTCTCCCAGGCTGTCTTTTTCTATCCGGTACATTAATTAAATCTTTTTAACCGCGGATCTCGCAAATGATTACGCAAAGGACGCAAAGAAAACGCAAGCTGGCGCGGATTTATAATCCGTGCCCTTGCTTTAACCATTACTGCCTGAAACCGGCAAAGCATAAGCAAGCACATCACTCCCGGTAATTTCATTTGGGCAAAGAATTATAAGTCTTTCAAGAACATTTCTGAACTCCCGTATATTACCTGTCCATCGGATATTCTGGAGTTCTTTGATGGCGTCCTTTCTAATTACTTTCCTGATCATGCCATATTCGTTGCAGATCAATGTGTTAAAATGTTCTGCCAGAAGAGGAATATCCTCAGCTCTTTCATTCAAACTAGGAACA
>JGI20214J51088_10000501_pt1 | contig 27269 bp, 30 predicted proteins | sample WetSurMetagenome_FD_51088 | JGI IMG/M metagenome (IMG submission 51088) | reverse complement strand
AACTAAAATAAAAAAAGCCGCCTCCTGATGAAGCGGCTTTTTAATTTCTACGTCAGGTTAAACCTCCCATGTTGAGCCGCTGTGAAGCAAATCATCAACACATTTGATTGCAGATTTAGCCTTGACTTTTTCTATCTGTTCAACTATTGCCGAGTCATAGGTCTGTGATTCCACTGACCTTATAACTCCAAGAGCAACAGGATACTCAGGATATTTCATGCCGGCAAGCATATAATGTATCCCGGGATTAGGTTCATGAGCGTCGTGCACAAGTATATCTTTCTCAGTGATGCCATTTTCGCCCAGCTTGACAACTTTAAGCTTAAGCCCTTCCAGGATTATGCCCTTGTCGTTATCTTTTCCGAATATCATTGGTTTGCCATGATGCAGGATAATGGTCCTATCGTCGCGCACCTCCTTGTCAGTGATATTGCTGTGGATGCCATCATTAAAGATCACGCAGTTCTGAAGAACTTCAACTACTGAAGCTCCTTTAAACAGTGCTGCCTCTTTATAAACGTCTGTAGAAAGATTTATGTTATAGTCTATCGTTCTTGCAAAAAAACGTCCGTTAGCACCAATAACAAGTTCGGCAACCTTAAACGGTTCCTCAACTGTTCCAAAAGGAGATGTTTTGGTTACGATACCTTTATGCGATGTTGGCGAATACTGTCCTTTTGTAAGGCCGTAAATCTCGTTATTAAAGAGAACGATATTAATATCAATATTACGTCTCACAAGATGAATGAAATGGTTACCACCGATAGCCAGTGCGTCACCATCGCCGGTAATCTGCCATACCATAAGGTCTGGGTTTGCCACTTTCACTCCCGATGCAATTGCCGATGCTCTGCCGTGAATTCCATGGAAACCATATGTATTCATATAGTAAGGGAAGCGGGAAGAACATCCTATGCCGGAAACAAAAGCATATTTTTCTTTTGGCACGCCCAGTTCAGCAAGGGCCTTCTGGATTGAAGTAAGAATTCCATGGTCGCCACAACCAGGGCACCATCTTACCTCCTGATCGCTTTTAAGATCCCTGGCGGTATATTGTGTGTTTTGTGTTTCAGCCATTTTATTTGCCCTCCAGAATTTTAATACAATTTTCTTTAATCTCTTCCACCGTGAAAGGAAGACCCTGCACCTTATTATACTGCAGGTATGTAAACCGCTGGTGTTTCATCCTGAGATAGTTTACAAACTGTCCGCCGTTTAGCTCACAGACAACAATCTTTTTATAGTTTGCAAACACGTCAGCAACATTTTTNGGAAGAGGGTTTATGTAGTTAAAGTGAGCTGATGCTATCTTATATCCCTGTTCGCGAAGTTCNTTAACAGCAGTATAGAGGTGACCGTANGTTCCGCCCCAACCGACAACAAGCAGGTCGTCTTTTTCGTCTCCGAAAACTTTAAGATCAGGAACTTCCACTCTCTGAATCTTTTCTTCTCTCAGCCTGACCATCTTCTCATGGTTTTCAGGTGTATAGGAAACAGTGCCTTTAATTGTCTTCTCGAGGCCGCCAATTCTGTGTTCAAGTCCAAAGGTTCCTGGTACAGCCCACTTTCTTACAAGTGTCTTTTCATCTCTCTCATAAGGAAGGAACTCCTTGCCTTCATATTTTGCAAAAGGCGGATTAATTGCCGGCATGTTTTTCATTGAAGGAATTTTCCATGGTTCTGAGCCATTGGCGAGAAAACCGTCGGTAAGAAAAATCACCGGGGTCATATGCTCAAGCGCAATCTTTGCCGATTTGAAAGCATAGTCAAAGCAATTTGAAGGTGTGCTTGCGGCAATAACCACCACGGGTGATTCACCGTTGCGGCCATAAAGTGCCTGGAACAGGTCAGACTGTTCGGTTTTTGTCGGGAGGCCTGTGGAAGGGCCGCCTCTCTGAACGTCAACAATGACTATCGGAAGCTCGGCCATTACGCCAAGACCTATTGCTTCAGATTTGAGAGCAAGGCCCGGGCCTGATGTGGTAGTTATTGCAAGGTCTCCTGCAAAACTGGCACCAAGTGTCGTACAAATGCCTGCTATCTCATCTTCGGCCTGGAAACTCTTCACACCAAGATCTTTGCGTGCTGCAAGGTCTTCAAGTATACCTGTTGCAGGAGTAATAGGGTATGAACCTATATAAAGCTCCAGCCCTGATTTTTCAGCAGCTGCAAGAAAACCCCATGCTGATGCAGTGTTCCCTGTAATATTCCTGTAGGTGCCTTTGGCAATTTGTGCCGGGCTGATCTTGAACGGAGTAAGTGCCTCAATGGTCTCAGCATAATAATATCCGGCTCTCAGAACTTTCTTATTCGCCTCCGCCATCTCTGGTTTCTTCTTCCTGAACTTCTCGTCAATAAATGACTCTGTATATTCAAGCTCCCTGTCGAACATCCAGTAAACGATACCAAGCGCAAACATGTTCTTGGTTTTCATTATCTCTTTCTGATCGAGTTCCATATCTTTAAGTGCTTCCTTAACAAGAGTAGCTATCGGGGCACCTATAAGGTTATGGCTCTCCAGCTTGTCTTCTTCAAAAGGATTTGCTGTATAGCCGGCTTTAAGTATATTTTTTTCAGTAAAGTTGTCAGAATCATAAATTATAGTGGCGCCGTCTTTTACCCATTTTGCGTTTGCACGTATGGCTGCGGGGTTCATTGCAACAAGTACGTCGGCATAATCTCCCGGAGTATTGACCTCATTGTGTCCGATATTCACCTGGAATCCGGATACACCACCGACAGTTCCCTGCGGAGCCCTGATCTCTGCAGGATAGTCGGGGAAGGTTGCCAGATCGTTTCCGAATAATGCCGAAGTGTTTGAAAAGAGTGTGCCGGTGAGCTGCATGCCATCGCCTGAGTCACCGGAGAACCTAATCACCACCGCGTCTCTTTCGATGACCTGTGATTTTTTTCCCATGATTTTGTGTTTTGTTTTGTTTAATAGTGCAAAAATAAACCTTTAATAGCGACTATATCCAAAATAAAAATCGCTTTGCAACATGATTTTGATCATTTTTGCAAAAATGATAAAATCTGTCAGCCATTGACAGGTTTATAAAAGCAGATCAACAGTTGACACATAAATTATTAAGATTCTTTCTCACCACGGAGAACACGGAGAGCACAGAGTAGCTCCCTTTTTACTTTCGACTTTCGACTTTTGACTTAACCCTTCCAGATATCTGCCTTTTTCAGGTCGAGATCACCTTCAAAAAACATGCGGGCGATCTTTTCAAAATATTCAGTATAATCAGAAACAAAAAACTGGTCTTTGCCCTTTGTCCTGGACTCATTAAGAAGATCTTCCTCCTCAAGAATATCCTTTAGTTTTGCAGCAACGATGCGTGCGGAATCAACCACCTCAACATTAAAGTTGAAATATTTGCTTATCTGGTTCCTTATTATGGGATAATGGGTACAGCCGAGGATCAGTGCCTGTATTCCCGTAAGTCCGGGATCGGAGAGATATGTGCGGATAATGGCATTACTGATGTCGTCAAAGATAAAACCTTCTTCAATCATAGGGACGAAGAGAGGTGTTGCCATGGAAAAAACCCTTGTTCCGGGGGCTGCCGCAAGAATCTTTTTTTCATATGTGCCCGAGCTGATGGTTCGTTTGGTGCCTATGACACCAATATTTGAAAATCCTTTTTCAGCAACATAATCAACNACAGGATCCACCACTCCAAGAACAGGTACGCTGCCNGAAAATTTCTCCTTAAGACTTTCATAAGCCGATGCTGAAGCNGAGTTACAGGCAATGAGGATCATCTTCGCATTATGTTCAAGNAGNAAATCAGCAATATGGTGCGAATATCCCCTGATCGCTTCGGCCGATTTATCACCATAAGGCAGGTGAGCCGTATCACCGAAGTATACAATGTTTTCATTCGGCAATATCTGTTTAATGGCATTGGCTACTGTGAGACCTCCCACACCTGAGTCAAAAACACCTATCGGTTGTTTTCTTTTATCCATGACGCTTAAAAAATAAAGGCTGCCCGTTAATAGGACAGCCCTGTATTAAAATATATTCAATTATTTCTTTATGCCAAGCTTGGTTTTGACCTGGGCTGTTATATCAATACTCTTTGCAGGGTCAAAGTAGACAAGCGACCTGGAGTCATAGATATAAATAAACCCACCCTCTTTTGCAACGTCAGCAATTGCCTTGTTTGCTTTTTCCACTATTGGATTGAGGAGTTCCTGCTGTTTATCCTGCATCTTCTGCTGTGCACTCTGCTGGAAGGTGTTAATTCTGTTGAGCATATCCTGAAGCTCCTGCTCCCTTACCTGCTTAACCGGATCACTAAGTGTCTTTGATTCCTGCTGATACTTGTCAAGCTTGTTATTGTACTCAACCTGCATTAGTTCAAGCGCATTGCTGAGCTCCTGTCCATAAGCACTATACTGCTTCATTGCAGTGTCATACTCTGGCATTGCAGTTATTATTTCGTCCCTGTTGAGGTGTCCAAACTTAAGTGCCTGTGCTGATATATTTTGTGCCGGCACAAGAAGAGCAGCAAACAGTAATAATCCTAGTATCCGTTTCATCATTTTCTTGTTTTTCATTATAATCCTGCAAATGTAAATAATTAATTCTTATAACCTAATTTTTGAAGTACCTGATCTGAAATATCGTATTTAGGGTTGGCAAAAAGAATATTTGATCCGGAAGCTGTGTCAAAGATGACAGCATAGCTACCTTCAACAGATATCTCTTTAATTGCTTTTAATATCTCATCCTGAACCGGTTTGATAAGCTCTTCGCGTTTGCGGTAAAGCTCGCCATCCATCCCAAAATATTTATTCTGAAGGTCTTTAACTTCCTTCTCCTTGGCTACAATGGCCTCTTCCCTCTTTTGTTTCTGGTCCTGGGAAAGAAGGACCGACTCAGCCTGATAGTCTTTATACATCTGCTGTACGGCAGCGTAGTTATCAGACACCTCTTTCTCCCATTGTGATGAGAGATCGTTTATCTTTTGTTGTGCAGCAGTGTATGCCGGAATATTGTTTCGGATATATTCACTGTCGACAAATGCAAATTTCTGTGCCATGCCGCTTACTGTTGAGGCAAGCACTAAAACCGTCAAAACAATGATCTTCTTCATAGCTTTATAATTTTAATTTTTCCGAATTATCAGAATTGCTGACCAATTACGAAGTTAAAGTGACCTCCGCCTTTCTCCTGTGGATTTACAGGATTGTCAAACCCGTAGCCCCAGTCGATACCCAGCAGACCAAACATTGGAAGGTTAGCCCTGACACCAATACCGGCAGCACGATTCATGCTGAATGGGTTATATTCTGAAATAGTGGCCCATGCTCTTCCTGTCTCATAGAATGCAAGTGCATAGATTGTAGCCTGAGGGTTAAGCGAAATCGGGTAGCGCAGCTCAAAAGTAAATTTCGAATAGACGTTTCCGTTAGGTACAGTACGATTATCTGATGTGTACTTATCAGGTGTAAGTGACCCATCAGTATAACCTCGCAGTGCAACTACCTCGCGACCATAGAAGCTGTATCCTGTCATACCACCTCCTCCTACATAGAAGTTTTCAAACGGCGATACTCCAAGGCTCTTGTTGTAATAGCCAAGGTAACCAAAGGCAGCTTTGGCATTGAGTATAAGTTTTGTATCAGCTGTGAGCGGGAAGTAGTAATCAGCCTTAAACACAACCTTGTAGAATTCAATAAATTTATAGCGTCTTGCATCACCCTCCTCATATACTTTTTCTCCAAACATTGTATAAGGCGGCGTAAGCTGAAGTGATAATGATACTGTTGACCCGCTGCGCGGGAATATTGCATTCGGACCTGCAGAGAATCTGGTCAGTTTAACCGTTCCGCTCATCAGGTGAGAAACACCGTTTTCAAAAAGGAATTGATACTGAGAATAGTTATGAAGATCATATCTCTGGTATCCTAACTCATAGTAAATAGAAAAGTAGTCATCAGGCCATGTCAAACGTTGTCCTAAACCAACCGAGGCACCATCAACTATGAAGCTCTGTCTTGAGTCGCTGTGTCTCTTGGCACCGTTGGTCATGAGTGATCTGTAATAGGAGACTGATAGCGAGTTTGGCTTATTGCCCCCCAGCCATGGCTCAACAAAGGAGAAATTGTAAGACTGGTAAATACGTCCGTTTGACTGAACACGCAGGCTCAGTGACTGTCCATCGCCCGATGGGTAAGGTCTCCATGACGAAAGATCAAGGAATTTCTTTATCGCAAAGTTATTGAACCTCACACCCACAGTACCAACAAGCATGTTTGCTCCCCAACCTCCAGAGATTTCAAACTGGTCGTTCGGACGCTCTTCAAGAGGATAAAGGATGTCAACAGTGCCGTTTACCTGGTCTGATATAGGTTGCGGATTGATCTTTTCTGCATCAAAGTGACCCAGAACGCCCAACTGACGGACAGAGCGTATAATTTTCTCTTTGCTGAACAAGTCACCCGGCAGAGTGTAAAGCTCACGACGGGCAACATGCTCATTCGTCCTGGTATTACCTGTTATGATTACATTATTAATATTGGCCTGATCGCCTTCAAAGATACGTACCTCAAGATCTATTGAGTCACCGTCAATGCGTTTCTCTACGGGTGTGACACGAGAGAAGAGATATCCGTTATCGAGGTAAAGAGAATTTACGGCATCTTCTTCAGTAGTGAGCCTTTCGTCAATGTGCTGTTTATTGTATACCTCGCCCTTGGGTATGTTAAATACTGTAGAGAGGTATTCCTTTGAATAAATACTGTTACCCACCCAGTCTACATTGCGCAGATAATACTGGTTGCCCTCATAAATAGTGAGTTTAAGGGTGAGTCTGTCTTCAGAGGTATGAATAACCGAGTCGGATAAAATCCTGAAGTCGCGGAAGCCGTTCTTATTATAGAAGGTAGAAAGTTTCTCCTTGTCCTCCTCGTATTTCTTCTCAATAAGTTTTGAGCCTTTAAAAATATTAAGGTCTCTTTGTTTTGTGTTCTTCATCACCTTCCTCAGACGGTTAGCGGTGAAGTACTCATTTCCGACAAATTCAATATGACCGATTTTAACCTTTTCCTTCTTATCTACTTCAATGGTAAGGATGATATTATTTGGCAGGTCAGGGTCATCTTTTTTAATGAAACTGACACTGGTATTAAGGTAACCTTTCTCAGTGTAGTGGTCAACTATTGCCTTACTTGCCATATTAAGCATATGGTCAGTAAGCTGAGATCCGATTGGGAGGTTAACCTTATCTTTAAGGTCATCTGCTTCACCTTTTCGTATTCCTACATATTTCACCTGAGAGAGTCTTGGGCGCTCCAGCAGGTGAATGTCAAGCCATACGTTTCCCTCTTCTATCTTCTGAATATCAATCCTGACATCAGAGAAAAGGCCCTGCTGCCATAGTTTTTTTGTAGCATTTGTTATTTGCTCTCCGGGGATATCAACCTTTTGTCCGACGCGCAGACCAGAAATACCTATTAATGCATTTGGGTCAAGGAACATTATGCCAGAGACAGAAATACCCGCAATAGTATACTCCTGGGGGTATGAATAATCAGCAATTTTAAGTGTCTCCTGGCTAAAAGCAGGGTTCCCGAAAATTATCAATGTAAGAAGGAACAAAATTTCCCTGTAATGTTTTTTCATTTCGTTAGTTGTTTTCCTCTACCTGTTCACTTGTTAATCCAAATCTTCTTTCCCTTTTCTGAAAATCAAATATTGCCTTCAGGAAATCTTCCTTACCAAAATCGGGCCAAAGTTTTTCAGTAAAATAAAGCTCTGTGTATGCCAGTTGCCATAACAGAAAATTACTGATACGTTTTTCTCCGCTTGTCCTTATCATTAATTCAGGATCAGGGATACCTGCAGTACGGAGGTATGATGAAAATATTTCTTCGTTAATATCTTCAGCTTTTAACTTTTGGGCTTCAACAGCTCTGGCAATTTTACGGCATGCATCAGATATCTCCCACTTTGAAGAATAGCTTAACGCTATGATGAGAGTCATAAGATTACATGACGATGTTGATTCAACAGCGTCATTAAGTTTTTTTCTGAGCTGGGGAGAAAAGCGTGATTCATCACCGATAACAATAAGTTTGATATTATTTTTTATCAGGGAAGCTGTCTCATTTGTAAGAGCTGAGATCATTAAATCCATCAATGCTGAGACCTCATCATCGGGCCTGTTCCAGTTTTCAGTAGAAAAGGCATAAAGGGTCAGGTACTTAACTCCCGATTCGGCTGCAACTTCAATTGTTCTTCTAACAGCTTTTACAGCATGTTGATGACCAAAAACTCTTTCCTTGCCCCTTCGACGCGCCCAGCGTCCATTGCCATCCATAATTATGGCAACATGTCGCGGGATTCTGTTGAAATCTATTTTGTCCTTGTAGCTCAATCCTACCTTTTTCTTTTATCGTTTTTCTCCTTTTTGTCCTTAAATGCAGGGCAACCGGCATTTCTGTTATACATTTTCCAGGTTATCCCAACACCGAAAAAAGTGTACCAGTCGTTATTATGCGTCCAGGTATAATCTTTCGGATCGATATTATCTTTAAGGCCGTCAAAGTTATCATAAAAAGTTTTACGAAAACCATATTCGGCTTCAATCCCTATATTCCTGTAAACATTTACTTTCATCCCCACAGAAAATGGTACTGAGGGGAATAATGCAAAACCATTGGTTCCGATTGCCGATAATGCAATTCCGGCAGCAAGATAAGGAGTATAATCGATTTTCCTTGACATCTCAGTGGAATAAGGGAAAAAATTAAATTCATAATTCAGTCCCACCTCTCCTACTGCTGTCTTAAAGGATTGTGCTCTTAATTGCTGTACTGGGTTATTAAAATCAAGATCATTAGCCCTGAGGTATCCTGCTAAAAGATTGAGTCTTAAAGCCTGTCGGGGGTTGAAGTTGTATCTTACAAAAAACTGGCCGGCAGGTCCGGGGTTGTACAAAAGGTTTCCATGATTTATGTCTCCAAGGTATGTCGAGACACCCAGTGAAGCGCCATAGTCAACATTCCTTTGAGAATACACAGGAATTGTCAAAAGGGCCACTAGTATTAGAAAAAAGGTTCTTCTCATAACTGGAATGAAATCTGTTTAATATCTGACGCCATTAGGTCTTCTTCGGGTATACCATGAAAACTTATAGCAATAAGTAAAGTTCAGTGTGTAAAACAGATCATTCCGTGCTGAATATTGAGAAGTGTAACCATCAAGATAATCTGTAAGGGCATAATGCACTATCATTTCGACTCCGACACACATTGATGGATTCAATATAAATTCAGAGCCAATTCCCACAGGAATTGTCATAGCAAAGCCTTTGTCATTCTTGATACGCGCCAACAGGGCATCATTAGGTTTTACTGAATAAACAGCTCCTCCAAGGCCTGCTGTACCATAAACATTAATCTGATCCCAGAAAAATGAGAGGTTATTGCTTCTTCCGCGCATAAAAAGGTAGCTCGACTGGGCCTTACCTCTGAGGAAGTAATATTCAGCCATGATTTGCGGTTCAAAGACAGTGGTGCGGCATTCAAACCCCCTGTTTTCATTTGAGCCTTTTTTATCTGTGGCATGAAGCAGAGTAAATGTAATGCCTGCTTTAACCTTAAGCTCTTCCAGAGGGCGATATTTTACAAAGCCACCTGCGCTTAAGCGGGTTTGTCTTAAGGAGATATCCTTTAACCCTATAACATTTTTGCCAATAGAATATCCGCCTACGTCACCAAAAAACTGAGATGTGCCCAAATAGCCCTGGGCTTCGTACCGCTTACGCTTCCACAACTGAGCGTTTGCCTCAGGGATAATAAACATTATCAGGACAAAATAGATTACCAGACGCTTCATTTGAACATTTATACTACATATGCTACAAATATAAAGAATGTATTATATTACAAACTCAAAGTGCTTTAAATTATTGTTAGTTTCTTGGATCCACTCCCCACAGGAATTTATTTCTTAACGTGCTGAAGAAGTCACCTCCGCTGAGCATTATTGTTTTTATTCTGTGGGGCGCCTGCTTCACTTCAATGGTGTTACCAAAAGGAAGATGTGAAAATCTGGAGTCACATGTTATAAGGCATTGAGATCCTCTTCCTGACACCTCCATGGTTATTACGCTGCTTCCTGTGACCACAATTGGCCTCACTGTGAGGTTATGAGGAGACATGGGTGCTATAATAATACTGTTGTCGGTCGGAGTAAGAATCGGCCCTCCAACACTCAGATTATATGCAGTTGACCCGGTTGCAGTTGATATAATAAGCCCATCGGCCCTGTATGTGTTCACATGATTTCCATCAATATTGACATTAATGGTTATCATCCTTTGATCCGATTTTTGGATGGTTACTTCATTAAGCGCAATATTGTTATCAGCCCCAAAAAAACCTGCCGGAGAGACCAGCGTAAGCATATGTCTCTCAATAATTATAAACTCACCGTTGCAGAGTTTATCCACAGAACCGCGTATATCCACGTCAGGTATATTTGCAAGGAAACCCAGTTTCCCCGTATTAACCCCTGCAACAGGTATTCCCATTCTGTTGACTCTCTTTGCTGTCTCCAGAAATGTGCCGTCACCTCCAACACTGATAATTGTATTTATATTTTCAGGGAAATTATTCCTGTCGTCAAAAAATATTAAAGTCTTATCTTCTTCCAGTTTCTCTTTACCATCACCCATCACATTGATGAAGACATCCATCTCCTTCTCCCTGAAAGCTGAAGCAAGCCTGTAAATCCCTGATTTTGTTTTTTCCGTTACGTCACTGCAAAAAATTGCAACATTTTGCTTCATAAGAATTACTCTTTTTTTACATGTTGATATATTTCATTAGCTGGTCATACCTGTCAGCATAAAACATATCCAGCTTGTCATTATCTGATATCCAGGTCTTAATATCATATGAATACCTTTCAAAAGTCCGGATTATGGAAGTAAGATCAGACACATTGACCTTTATTGTAACCTGAATTCCAACAGAGTCAGGTTTGGAAGATATGTACATGGCAAGAATTTTTGCATCATTGCTTTCAATTATCTGGGCAATATTACTTGCAGAATAGTCACGGTCAACCATGTTAAGTACTATTATACCCCCCGGCTGCTCAAATGTAGATAAGCCAGAAACAGAAGCAAGAATATCATTGTAAGATATTACCCCTTTAAAATGATCAGAATCATCAAGCACCGGTATGAGTGTCAGTCTGTGCCGGCCAATAATACTGATGACCTCAAATAAATGAGTTGACTCTCTTACAAAAATGTGTTTAAGCGAAAGAGCGTGATTGCCAATAGGTTCATCCGGCTGATTCAGGTCAAAAATGTCACCATCTGATATCAGACCGAGAAAATCGAGATTATTAACAATCGGGAGATGGGAGACCCTGAAAATCTCCATCCAGTTAAGCGCGGTCTGCGCAGTATCAGAAGTCTTTAGCGACGGAATAACATCCGAAACAAGATCACGTGCCACCATTTTTCCCGGTCATTTAAAGATTAAAAGTACAAAAAAACTGAAGAACATGTAACTTTGCAGTCTGATTTGGAAAACAGTCCGATATGACCAGACTCAGTGTAAACATAAACAAAATTGCCACTCTGAGAAATGCCAGGGGAGGCAACGTACCCAATGTAAAGCTTGCTGCAATTAAGTGCCAGCAGTTTGGAGCAGAGGGTATTACAGTACATCCGAGACCCGATGAAAGGCACATTCGTTTCAGTGATGTGTATGATTTGAAGGAGGTTGTTACAACTGAATTCAATATTGAGGGGAATCCCACTGAGACACTAATGAATCTCATCCTTGAGATTCTACCGGAACAGGCTACCCTGGTACCTGACGCACATGATGCCGTAACATCAAACGCAGGGTGGGACACTGTAAAAAACCAGTCCTTCCTGAGAGATATTGTTTCAGGGCTGAAAGAGAGCGGGGTGAGAGCTTCAATATTTGTAGGAACGGATCCGCGTATGATTGAGTACGCTGCCCTTGCCGGTGCTGACCGTGTAGAGCTATATACCGAACCTTATGCCTCTCTTTACCACGAGAACAGAGAAGTGGCTATTGCTCCATTCATTCAGGCTGCAAAAATCGCCAGAGAACTTAATATGGGTATAAATGCCGGACATGATCTCGACCTCTATAACCTTGGATATCTTCACTCAAATATCCCATGGCTGGCAGAAGTGTCTATAGGTCATGCCCTGATTTCAGATGCCCTTTATTTTGGGCTCGAGAATACTATACAGCTTTACAAAAAAGAGCTGAAAGGACACTGATCCATAATGAAACTTTTCTACAGGACCTATGGTAGTGGCACGCCACTGATCATACTGCACGGCCTTTATGGTTCATCAGACAACTGGGTCACTATCGCTCATAAACTTCAGGAAGAATGCATGGTAATTCTGCCTGACATGCGCAACCATGGGCACTCTCCATGGTCAGACAGTCATAGCGTTGAAGATATGAGCAATGATGTTGAAGAGCTGGTTGACAACCTGGGTCTCTCGCAGGTCATTATTGCCGGTCATAGCATGGGAGGCAAAACAGCAATAAGATTTACTCTTGACCATCCTGAAAGGGTAAAAGGTTTGTTCATTGGCGATATCAGCCCTTTTTCATATCCTGAAAATGACGAGATTTCCGGGCAGCACAGGAACATATTGAATACAATACACTCAGTGGATCCGTCTGATTTCAAATCGAGAGAGGAGATTGCAAAATATCTTATCCCCATTGTAGGAGAGAAAACGACCAACCTTGTGCTTTTAAAGAACATAGCTGTTGAAAATGGAAAGATGAGATGGAGACTTAATGCAAAGGCACTTTTTGCAAATTTTGACAGTTTTTCAAAAGGTATCACTGATAATTACCTGCCTTTGGAAGATTTTAGCCATTTGCAGGTTGTGCTGTTAAAAGGTGAACGTTCAAAATATGTATCCGACACCGATATCGAAAGAATAAGGGAGATTTTTCCTCTTTTACATGTAAGAATAGCGGAACAATGTGGGCACTGGATTCACACTGACTGTCCGGAGGCCGTTACAGATGCACTTAAGGAGCTCATTGAGGGAGAAAGGAACAGGTAGCCTGCTCCTATTTAAGGTGCTTTTCAATAATAGTTTTAAGAACGTCAATACCAACAATATTATCGCCTCCGCCTGGAATGATTATGTCGGCATATCGTTTTGAAGGTTCAATAAACTGAAGGTGTGATGGCTTAACCGTATCATGGTAACGATCAAGTACTGTAAGCACTGAACGTCCGCGCTCAACAATATCCCTTTGAATCACTCTTCCCAGGCGATCATCAGCATCAGCATCAACAAATACCTTTATATCGAGCATTTCACGAAGTCCGGCATCAACAAGTACAAGAATACCCTCAACAACAACAACATCAGCTGGTGCAACCGGGATAGTTTCTTTTGCCCTTAAGCAAGTCAGATACGAATATAAAGGCATCTCAATCGATTTCCCTTCCTTAAGCATTTTAAGGTGCTCAATCAACAAGGTGAACTCAACCGCATCGGGGTGGTCAAAATTTATTTTTTGCCTCTCCTCAAGAGCTATTCCCTGGTTGTCCTTATAGTAACTATCCTGTGGTAAAATAACCACCTTCTCCTGTGGTAACATGTCAATTAATTTCCTTACTACGGTCGTTTTACCTGAACCTGTTCCGCCGGCTATTCCAACAATAAGCATAAAATCACTATTTTTGTAGTCAAATGTAGTAATTAATCCCCCATGATCAAGCACATCGTAATATTTAAACTGAACCCTCCTTATACGCCAGAGGAGAAGGCGAAGTCTCTTAAGAAGCTTAAAGAGATATTCTCGCCACTGGCAAAGAAACTCACATATATTATTGATTACCGAACCGAGTTTAATGTCAATACTTCAGACAACTCGGGTGATTTTGTAATTGACGCCGTATTTGCCACTATTGATGATCTTAAAAGATATCAACAGTGCCATGAGCATCAGGATGCAGTTGCGGAAGCGTCAGACATAAGAAAAACAAAGACTGTTATTGATTATGAGTTTTGATAACCAAAGCCTGTATCCGATTAAATTTAAACCCAGACTAAAAGAGATGCTCTGGGGAGGTACCGCATTGAAAACAAAGTATGGCAAAGGGGGAAGTGCGGACAGAAAAATAGGTGAGAGTTGGGAAATTTCCGGTGTTGAAGGAGATAAATCGGTTGTGTCAAACGGGTTCCTCAAAGGCAATGATCTCGACGAGATTGTTGAGATATACATGGGTGACCTTGTTGGAGATCAGGTTTTTGAAAAATTCGGAGCTGAGTTTCCGCTTCTTGTAAAACTCATTGATGCCAACGATGTGCTATCTGTTCAGGTCCATCCCGGTGACGAACTGGCAGCCGAAAGGCACCATGCATGGGGTAAAACCGAGATGTGGATTGTTCTTGAAGCTGCAGATGACGCCCTGATATATACAGGTTTCAGAAGCAAAATTACAAAAGAGGAATACCTTAAATATCTTGAGGAAAAAAAGATCAGCTCAATAATAAATGCCACACGGGTTAAAGCCGGTGATGTTTTCTTTATTCCTGCCGGCCTGGTACATGCCATAGGTGCTGGAGTGATCCTCGCCGAGATACAACAGACATCTGATATAACTTACCGTATTTATGACTGGGACAGGAAAGATGCAAATGGTAACCCCAGACAGTTGCATACTGAACTGGCTCTTGATGCCATTGATTTTAATATGACAGATCCGATGCTTGTTCGGAAAGAAGCCGTTCTGAATGGTACCGTGGAACTTAAATCATGTGACTACTTTAAAACAAGCATAATCAAATTAGATAGCCCGATAATAAAAGACTACAGTCTTACAGATTCATTTATAATATTTATGTGCATTGACAACTCTGCCATTATTGAATGCTTCGGCAAAAAGGAAAACATCAATAAAGGGGAAACAGTATTAATACCTGCATCGGCAGAGTCAGTTACACTAATCCCTGTAGGTACTGCTTCATTTTTAGAGATATATGTACCAAACTTAAAAAAAATAAACTGATGAAAAACTTTCTTTGCCTCTTCACTATGGTTGCGATATTCGCTGCTTTTTCATGCTCAAATGGCAGCAGTGGTTCCAGAGGAACAGCAAGTAACAAAAGATCTCACCAGGCCGATACCGGTTATACAGGTATAGAAAATTATAAAGTAAATGGCGTTGTTAAAAAGACAGTCAGCTATAAAAACGGCATTAAAGACGGGCTGACAAAGACATTTTTCAACGCAGCTGCGGTTGATCAGGAGATACCCTATGTAGACGGGAAGAAAAACGGCATTGCCAAAGGGTATTATATTGATGGGTTTCTTTTCAGGACCACTCCATACGAAAATGATACAATTAACGGAGAACAGATACAATATTATAAAAGCGGAAAGGTAAGAGCCAGAATGAAATATGACCATGGTAAAAGATATCCTGGTCTGGATGAGTACGAAATGGATGGTACAAAGATTGGAAAATATCCAAAACTGGTTTATCGTATTAACGACAACTATAAAGAAAAAGGCTCCGTTAAGATACTTGTTGAGATGTCTGATCTCTCTGAAGGAACAAAGTTTTACAGAGGCAATTTTGTAAATGGTCTCGTTGATCTGGAAGCCTGTACACCTCTTCTGCAGTCAGCCACAACAGCATACATTGATCTCAGAAAGACCCAGGGAGCTTCTCTTGACTCATTATATGTAATAGGCGCTTATCTCACTAACCTGGGTAACAGATATTTTACTCGTATAGCTATCCCTCTGCCATACAAAGATCTTAAATAAAAGGTCATGCGGGAAGATTTAAAACCAGGGCTGACATATACAATTAAAAAGAAGGTGACGTATAACGATACAGCAGCCTTCTATGGCTCCGGTCTTCATGAAGTGTTCTCCACTCCTGCTATGATTGCTCTGATGGAAGGCACCTCGCTGAAGGTTGTTGAAAAATACCTGGAAAATGGCGAGGGGACTGTTGGAACAGAGGTAAATGTCAGACATCTCAAATCCACACCTGTGGGAATGGAGGTTACATGCACATCTGTTCTGATTAATGTTGATGACAGGAGGCTGACTTTTTCTGTCGAAGCATTCAATGAGACTGAAAAGATAGGTGAAGGAACACATGAACGCTTCATTATAGACAATGACCGCTTCAGGGAAAAAAACAGCAAAATATGAATATCAGTTCTGCAGAATTTGTAAAAAGCAGCGCAAGGGTAGATCAGTGCCCTGCTCCGGACAAACCCGAATTTGCGTTTATTGGCAGATCCAATGTTGGTAAGTCGTCATTAATAAACATGCTTACCTCACGAAAATCTCTTGCAAAGACGTCGGTGACCCCAGGGAAAACGCAGACTATTAACCATTTTATTATAAACGATTCATGGTACCTGGTAGATCTTCCCGGCTATGGCTATGCAAGAGTGTCGCAGAAAATGAGAGAACAATGGAATACACTTATTAACTATTACGTCAAAAAACGGGAGAATCTGGTATCTCTTTTTGTTCTTCTTGATTCACGTCATGAGCCTATTGCATCTGACCTGGAGTTTATGGATAACCTTGGAATAAACCAGGTTCCGTTTGTCAGAGTATTTACGAAAAGTGATAAAATAAGCAGCGCTGAGCTTGAAAAGAACCTGGCCGCACACAACAAGGCAATGATGGAAAGCTGGGATAGCCTCCCTCCTGCTTTCATAACTTCCACAGTCAAACATTCAGGCCGTGACGAACTGCTCGATTATATTTATGATTCAATGAAGTTATATAATCAGGGGTAATTACATCTATATTTTCTATTTTTGCAGCACAACACAAGGCATAAAATCGAACAACAAGATATGATCACAAAAGCGCCTTTCAAAATCTTCTCATGTCAGTCATCTATAGGTCTGGCAAAAAAAATAGCACAACATCTTGAAATTGAACTGGGTAAAAGCACTTTGATAAAGTTCAGCGACGGAGAATTTCAGCCATGTTTTGATGAATCTGTCAGAGGATGTCACGTTTTCATTATACAATCCACAAATCCTCCGGCCGATAATCTTATGGAGCTGCTGTTAATGATAGACGCAGCTAAGAGAGCATCGGCATATAAGATTAATGCCGTAATACCCTATTATGGTTTTGCAAGGCAGGATCGCAAGGACAGGCCAAGGGTTTCACTTGGGGCAAAATTGACTGCCGATCTGCTAGCATCGGCTGGTGTTGACCGGATTATTACAATGGACCTTCACGCTGACCAGATACAGGGTTTCTTTAACGTACCTGTTGATCACCTGTTTGGATCAGCACTCTTTGCACCATATATTCGGAGTCTTAATCTCCGGAATCTGTGTGTCTCCGCCCCTGATATGGGCGGATCAAAAAGGGCAAACGCCTATGCCAGGTTCCTTTCATGCGAGATGGTACTTTGCTATAAACTCCGTAAAAAACCAAATGTTGTTGAGGAAATTTCTGTCATTGGTGATGTTGAAGGACGAAATGTTGTTATCATTGACGATATGGTAGATACTGCAGGCACACTGACCTTTGCAGCACAGGTTATGAAAGATCGAGGTGCCGCATCGGTAAGGGCTGTTGCAACTCACCCCATCCTTTCCGGCGATGCCGTTGAACGTATAAACAAATCACCTCTTGAAGAGCTTGTTGTTACTGACAGTATTCCGTTGCACACCGAATCACCGAAAATAAAGGTTCTCCCCGTGGGAGACATCTTTGCCGAGACTATTAAAGCAGTTTACACAAACAAGTCTATCAGCAGCGGTTTTGTATTTTAAGCTTTATTACTATATTTGCAGGCCATTTAAAAATAATAATGTCAAACGTGTGATGGGAGGTTATCCGGCACATAATCTTGAGTAACACAACAAATTAACGACAGATGAAAAATATTGAAATCGAGGGTAAACTCAGAACCGAATTCGGAAAAAAAGGCGCAAACGCCCTCAGAGCTAATGACAATGTATTGTGCGAACTTTACGGAGGAAAAGAAAATGTACACTTTTATGCTCATGTAAATACTTTCAAAGGACTTGTTTATACTCCCGATGTACATCTTGTAAAACTCAATATCGAGGGTAAAAAGTACGATGCAGTGATGAAAGAGATCCAGTTCCACCCGGTAACTGATAAGATACTCCACATCGATTTCGTTCAGGTATTCGGAGAGAAACCTGTTGTAATGGAAATTCCTGTTAAAGTTGAGGGTGTCTCAGTTGGTGTTAAAGCCGGCGGTAAACTTAAGATTAAACGCAGAACTCTGAAGATCAAAGGCTTCACAAAGGATTTCCCGGAGCATCTTACCATTGATATTACAAACCTTAACATCGGTGATTCAATAAGGATAGGTGACCTTGTTTACGATAACCTTGAAATTATTGACAACAAACGTGCAATGATTGCTTCTGTTGCTGCCACACGTAACGTACAGAAAGAAGAAGGTGAGGCACCTGCTGAAGGAGCTGCACCAGCTGCACCGGCTGCACCGGCTGCTGAATAATTTTGCCGTTTCCACATTAAAAGTATAATGCCGTGAAATATCTTATTGCCGGCCTTGGCAACATAGGTGAAGAATACGAAAACACGCGGCATAACGCAGGATTTATGATATTGGATGCCCTGGCAGGTGCATCCAATATTGTTTTTACCGACAGGCGTTATGGATTCATAGCTGAAATGAAATATAAGGGAAGAACCTTTATACTTCTTAAACCGTCAACTTACATGAACAGAAGCGGTAATGCAGTTAATTACTGGCTTCAGAAAGAGAAAATCACAGTAGAAAACCTGCTTGTAATTACTGATGATATTGCCATTCCGGTTGGAAGCGTAAGGCTTCGTTCAAAGGGAAGCTCCGGTGGGCACAATGGCCTGTCAAATATAAGCGAGATACTTGGCACAGATGAGTATGCCCGCATCAGGATAGGTATTGGCGGCGAATTTCAGAAAGGCCGCCAGATTGATTATGTGCTCGGAAAGATGTCATCCGAAGAACTTAAGGTCCTTGAAAAAAGCATTCCCGTAGCTATTGATATGATAAAATCGTTCGGAACGATAGGATGTGAACTGACAATGACTGCCTTTAATAAAAAGGGAAAGGAAGCAGGTGCAAATGGAAATAAGGATTGACAAATTTCTCTGGGCAGTAAGGGTCTATAAATCAAGAAGCGCTGCCTCAGAGGCCTGCCGGAAAGGAAAGATCATCATTGGTGATATTGCCGTAAAGCCGTCGAGAATTGTCACTGCGGGCGAAAAAATAACAGTTAAAAAACCACCTGTAACTTACACCTATGTCGTTGTCCAGCCCATTGAAAACAGGGTCGGCGCAAAAATGGCAAGCGAATTTGTCACCGACATCACTCCTGTTGAGGAAAAGGCAAAGATAAACCCGGGAGCCCACACAATTAACGGCTTCAGGCCAAGAGGCACCGGACGACCTACCAAACGCGAAAGAAGAGAAATAGACGACTTTCTTGACGAGGGTTAAAAAGCCCTATCAACAGGTAGTATTAATACCTAAATTTATTACGGCATCTTAAACGATGCCCCTCCACCTTATCTGAACTGCTGAACTTTTTATACCTTGGCGTGCCTGTTTTCTGATTAAGACACAGGCACTAAACAGGAAAGCAAGTTTACACTATGGGCAGGAAAAACATAGAGAAGTTTGACCTTCTGTATGAAATATTAAGAAAGTACGTTGACTTCTGGCATAATAATATTTATTACAGGAAAGTAATCGTTTACGGCAGGGAGAATATAAACTATTCAGATCACAACATTTTTGCTCCCAACCATCAGAATGCACTGATGGATGCCATGGCAGTCCTCTGTACAACAAAGCGTCAGCCGATATTTCTCGCGAGAGCCGATATATTCAGAAAGAAATTTACCGCAAAGGTTCTTTATTTCCTCAAGATGCTCCCAATATACAGGATGCGTGACGGGTATTCTAACCTGAAACAGATTGACGAGACATTTGAAGAGACCCTCAAAGTAATTAAACACCGGAACGGACTGGTTATCCTTCCTGAAGGAAACCATGCAGGCTACAGGAAACTGAGACAACTAAAAAAAGGTATATGCCGCATTGCATTTATGGCGGCCGAAGCATCAGACTTCGAACTCGACATAAAGATTATACCCGTAGGCCTTGAATTCTCGCATTACTGGCTGTTCAGACAGGTGCTTACTGTGGTTTATGGCAAACCAATAAGTGTCTCTGAATATTATGACAGGTATCGTGAGAACCCGTCACAGGCCCTCCTTGATCTCAGAGACCGTCTTTCTTCAGAGATGAAAAAGCTGATGGTGCACATTGAAGATGAAGAGGACTATGAAGCTATTGATGAACTCAGATCAATAATAAACGGTAAGTACAGCGATAGTATCCGGTTTCCAAAGCTTTTCCGTGATCAGATACTTATTGGAAGACTAAACAAGCTCAGGGATAAAAACAACAGTGAATACAGGAAGATATGTGAGGAGACTGTTAAGGTAAAACAGCTTGCAACTGAACTTCACCTCTCATACAGGCAGTTAGGCAAAAAGAAAAACCCTCTGCATTGGCTCTTAATGGCATCCTTATTCCTTACCTTCACATTTCCGGTATTTATTATCGGCCTGGCATTGAATATTCTGATTTTTGAGATACCAAAGATCAAGGTAAAAGGGCTCAAAGATGTAATGTTTACAAGTTCTTTATTTTACGGGTTTACGCTTGTTGTAAGCTTCATTCTTATGCCGCTTTACCTGGCGCTTGCACTTATATTTATTAAACCCTGGTGGCTCGCAATTGCTGCATTTCTTGTTATACCTGTCACAGGCATACTCGCATGGAACTGGTTGCTGCTTGCAAAAAGAGTTATTGGAGGGTTCAGGATCAGAAGGCTTGCTGGCAGCAGTAATGAAAAATTTGCAGACCTCAAATCCGGCTTTCTCGATCTTACCCAAAGAGTTTCTAAAATCTGATCATGGACAAATACTTTAAAGACAAAATAGCTTTAATTACCGGAGCTTCCTCAGGAATAGGAGAAGCACTTGTATATGCTTTTATTTCAAATGGCTGCAGAGTGATTGCAGCATCAATAGATAAAGACGGACTCGACAGGGTGGCAAAAAACTGTGAAGGACTTGCCGGAAGCATAAGACCCATAGTCTTTGACCTGTCAGATACGCCATCAATTGAGCCGCTCATTGAAAGCCTGATAAAAGAAGAAAAGCATATTGACATACTTCTCAATATAGGTGGCGTGAGTCAGAGGGCAACTATTCTTGATACTCCTCTGTGGCTCGACCGTAAAATAATGGAGATAAACTATTTCGGCACCATCGCACTCACAAAAGCCGTTCTCCCATATATGATCAGTAACGGTGGCGGTCAGATCGCTGCTACAAGTTCCATAACAGGCCGGTTCGGTTTCCCGCTTCGTTCAGCATATTCAGCTTCAAAACAGGCCCTGCATGGTTTTTTTGAGACACTGATCATAGAGTATAAAAAAGATAATATCAAAGCTTCAGTATTGATCCCGGGACGGGTAAGAACAAGTATCTCCGTTCATGCCCTGACATCTACAGGAGAAGAGCATGGGAAAATGGATGCAGGTCAGGCTGGCGGAATAACACCTGAAAAGGCAGCCCGAATGATAATAAATGGATTAAAAAGAAATAAACGTGAAATACTTGTTGGCAGCAAAGAGTTGTTAATGCTTAAGATCAGAAAATATTTTCCCTCTCTCTTTTTCAGGCTGGCAGGACGGATTAAATCAATGTAAAACTATGAAAGGATACAACATTAACGGCATCCAGCAAATGGGTGTAGGTGTAAAAAATGTAAAAGAGGCCTGGGGATGGTATATAACAGCCTTCGGAATGGATTGCCCCATTTTTGAAGAAGAGGCAGAAGCACGTATTATGCTGCCATATACTGGCGGCGAGCCAAGGAAAAGACATGCTATTCTTGCCTTTAACCTTCAGAGCGGAGGAGGATTTGAAATATGGCAATACAAAGGAAGAGAACCACAGTCGAGACAAAAAGAGACCCTGGCCGGTGATATTGGCATTTTCTCATGTAAAATGAAAGTGAAAAACATTGATGATGCTTATTCACATTTTGTATCGTCAGGCATTAAGGTGCTCGGTGAACCTGTCGCCGATCCGGCAGGGAAGAAGAATTTTTTTGTCTCTGATCCGTTCGGAAATATTTTCCACATAGTTGAAGCAGAAGACTGGTTCATGAACCTTAAGAAAGTATCCGGCGGTACTTATGGAGCTATTATTGGCGTTACAGACATTGAAGCTGCAAAAAAGACATATTCCGATATTCTGGGGTACGATAAGGTTATATATGATACTACCGGTGTCTTTGAAGATTTCGCTTCACTGCCGGGCGGCAAAGGCACCTTCAGGAGAGTGCTTCTTGCCGCATCAAAACCCTTCCGTGGTGGTTTCAGTCCTTTGCTGGGTCAGAGCGTGATTGAGCTTATCAAGGCTGAAGACCGTACTCCGTCAAAGATTTTTGAAGGACGTTTCTGGGGTGACCCCGGTTTTATTCATCTCTGTTATGACATTAGCGGGATGGATAACATGAGGAAATACTGCATGGAAGCCGGCTCTCCTTTTACTGTTGACAGCCAGGAAGCTCATAAGGGAGACATATTTGATATGGGAGAAGCATCAGGTCATTTTGCCTACATTGAAGACCCCGACGGGACTCTTATTGAGTTCGTTGAGACCCATAAGGTTCCTATATTAAAAAAGATAGGATGGTATCTCGACCTGGGTAAGAGAGATCCTAACAAGCCGCTCCCCGGCTGGATGATACGGACCCTCAAATTCTCAAGGGTTAAATAGCTGGCAGAAAAAAGTTTTTAGAGAGATTTTATTTTTGCTGCATCTCGCGGGAAACAGCTTCCGCCTTGCGTAATACACGCATGGCATTGCCTCCCCATATCTTTGCGATGTCTTCGTTGCTGAAACCACGACGTACCAGTTCGCGTGTGATATTTTTCATCTGCGATACATCGCGGCATCCATCTATTCCTCCCCCTCCATCGAAATCAGTGCCTATGCCTACATAGTCTACCCCAATCACATCAACAACATGCTGAATATGATTAACAGCATCCTCAACTGTCGCCAGCTTCTCGTATTTATCTCTTAAGGCTGACATCTCATTCCACCGCTGCTCCTTCTCATCCTCAGTAAGCTCATGGCCAATATTGTTCCATCTGGTCTTAAGGGCCGCCATTAAAGAATCAAATTCCGGGTTTGGTTCAGGTTGCTTTAAGTAGCTGCTCAGAATGCATATCTGTATTACACCACCGTTCTTTTTCAGTGCCTGAAGCATGTCGTCGGTTAAATTACGGGGGCTTTCACAAAGAGCCCTGCATGAAGAGTGTGATGCAATGACAGGTGCTTTGGTTACCTGAAGCACATCATAAAATGATTTGTCTGAAATATGAGAGACATCAACCATCATTCCCAGCCTGTTCATTTCAGTAACCACCGAGATGCCAAATGGAGAAAGCCCGTTATGCTCCGGGCCTGCAGGATCAGTTGAAGAATCACAAATATCATTGTTAAATGAATGGCATAGTGTTATATAGCGTGCGCCTCTTTTGTAATAGTCCTCAACCTTTGAAAGATCAGTTCCAATGGGGTAACCGTTCTCAACACCAATAAAAGCAGCAATTTTTCCTTCTTTCCAGAGTCTCTCAGCATCATCAGGTGATAAGGCCAGCCCTGCAATATCTGAATTACGGTCAATATTTGCATGAATTGAATCAAAAACTGCAACAGCCTTCCGGTTCACTTTCTCAAATTCTTCAGGGTTTCTGGGCCCCTGTGAAGTAAATACTCCGAAGAATTCAGCGTTGAGCCCTCCTTCCTTCATTCTTATAAAATCGATGCATCCATCATCATGACGTTTACCGAGGTCAAAGTAATGGCGTGCCATCCTCATTGGTGTATCGCAATGAGTGTCAACAGTCATAATAGATTTGTGAATCTTCTCAACACGTTTGTTTATCCTCGCCTCATCGGAAAGACATCCGGCGGATATAAGCAGAATAAAAGGCATCAAAAACAAATTTTTCATAACAGGTTCTGAATTTACCAAACAAAGATAGTTATTACAATCACTTGCACACGGTAATAAAAAGCATGCAACTCTTAAACTTTGTTAAAGCAAAAGCCCCGCCGGAAGAGCGGGGCAGCCATGAAAAGAATGGAAAAATTGCTTTTGGACAGTAAAAGCTTTGTAAAAGTAGGATTAATAGTATCAAAAAACAAGAAATAAATTCAGGTTTTTCAATATGTTCATCGGAATTTTGACGAATGTCAGGCGAGAACTGATACCAGAAGGGCAATAAGGACTGCCAGGCCCAGTAATGTAATGATGGTTCCTGAGATCTTATTGAGCTTTACAATGCTCCTCAGTCTCAGGTTGCGGCTGAAATGGTTAACGACATAGCTTACTCCAAGCCACCATGCGCCGGCTCCAACGAATATGCCAAGGATTATTACTACCCTGAATATTCCCGGTTGTGAGAAATCGATATTGAAACCGGTAAAGAAAGCTATGAAAACAAATATTGAAAACGGGTTTGTGAGTGCAAGAAGAAGAAGAGACATGTAGTCCTGGAAATGTGTACTGTGTTCTTTTGACTTTCTACGAATCTCTCTGACCGGGTTTGACAGGTAAATCTTAAGGCCCATCAAAGCTACCAGTATGCCTGTAAAGAGTTTAATGTAAAATATCTGCGCATCAATGAATCCAATGACGAAAGAAAATCCCAACCCGGCAATAAGTGCAAAAATAGTATCGGCAGTTGCCAGGCCCATTCCGCTAAAGAAACCACTTCTGAATCCTTTTCTTATTGTCCTGTTAACCATAAGCATACCATTAGGACCCATAGGAGCAGATATTCCTACACCCAGGATCATGCTTTTTATGAATAATAGTATGGCGAACGGAAACATTAATTAAACTTTGTTACAGCGTCAAATATAATCATTTTGATTAGATAGGATCATTCAGGTATGATTTTCAGTGACAATTTAATATAATTTTAACATAAAGGGAGGGTTATTAACACCCTCCCTTTACTATCTGAGTGAAAAATAGTTAGTTTATGTCTATTTCATTGTCCTGACGGTCAAAGAAACGGTATTCAAGGAAATGATAAGAAGGTATGGCCATTATTTTCAGGCTTACATTATACTTTCTGTTCATGTTCCTGTAGCGAGGGATCAAGCCCTCTTTGAGGTATGATGCCACAAAAGGGTGAACCTTAAGTAACAGTTTTCGGGTCTTTACTTTTTCAAGAATATCTGCCAGCTGACGTTCAATCTCGTCGGTAAGGAGTATTGTTGGACCTGTTTTGCCTTCACCGCGGCATACCGGGCATTTTTCGTCTGTGCTTACGATCATCTCAGGACGTACACGTTGCCTGGTGATCTGCATAAGTCCGAATTTGCTTAAAGGAAGGATGTTATGTTTAGCCCTGTCGGTATTCATAAGTTCTTTCATCGAATCATACAGTGTCTGTTTGTTATCATTTGACTGCATATCGATGAAATCGATAACAATGATACCTCCCATATCGCGGAGGCGCAGCTGCCTGGCTACCTCACGGGCAGCTTCAAGATTAACTGCAAGGGCATTGGCTTCCTGGTCATTGCCTGATTTGGACCGGTTCCCGCTATTGACATCAATCACATGAAGAGCTTCAGTATGTTCGATGATCAGGTAAGAACCGCCACGGAAAGAGATGGTACGGCCGAAAAGGCCCTTTAGCTGCCTTGTAACACCATAATAGTCGAAAACAGGCAGTTCCTCTTTATAAACCTTAACTATCTTTTCTTTTTCAGGTGCAATCTCGCGGATATAACCCCTGATCTCGCCTGCAAAAACCTCGTCATCAACAATAATACTGTTGAAATCGGGATTAAGAATATCCCTGAGGATAGTTGTAGTGCGATTCATTTCGCCAATAAGCAAACGGGGTGTTTTAATATCTTTCCTGATAGAGAAGATAGCTGTCTCCCACTTATTGATAAGTTCTTTCAGTTCTGCATCAAGGGCAGCAACTTTTCTGCCTTCAGCAGCCGTACGAACTATAACCCCGTAATTTTTTGGCTTAATGCTCTGTATAAGCATTCTGAGACGATTACGTTCATCAGGGTTTTCAATTTTAGAGGAGACGGATACCTTGTCTGAAAATGGCATAAGCACAAGATTCCTGCCTGCCAGAGATATCTCTGAAGCCAGGCGCGGCCCCTTGGTTGATATGGGCTCTTTGGTAATCTGTACCAGAACGGTCTGCCCCGAGGTCAATACATCTGAGATCTTCCCGTCCTTGTTAATATCCTGCTCTGACTTGAATTTTGAGACTGTGGGCACCTTACCCTTCTTCAGAACAGCCTGATTATAATACTTATGCAATGTCCGGAACTGGGCCCCCAGGTCCAGGTAATGAAGGAATGCATCCTTCTCAAATCCAACATTTACAAATGCAGCGTTCAGTCCGGGCATGATCTTTTTAACCTTACCAAGATAGATATCACCAACCGAAAACTGAACGTTACGTTTTTCCTTGTTTAACTCAACAAGTTGTTTTTCGTCAAGTAACGCTATAGATATTTCTGAATCACTTACGCTGATTATTAAATCTTTATTCACAATCTGTGGTTTTACTTACTTCTATAGCCTGAATAAAATGCAAATAACCTAAAGATCATAAGATCTTTAGGTTAGATATCAGATTTTAAGACTACGCATTAAATGCTATTTCTTCTTCTTATGTCTGTCCTTACGCAAACGTTTCTTACGTTTGTGGGTAGCCATCTTATGTCTTTTTCTCTTTTTTCCGCTTGGCATGGCTTTACTTCTTAACGTGTGATTTAACTTTGGTTATAAACGTTTTAGCCGGTTTAAATGCCGGTATGTTATGGGCAGGGATAATAATTGTTGTATTCTTTGATATGTTCCTTGCTGTTTTCTTGGCGCGTTTTTTCACTATGAAGCTGCCGAAACCTCTGAGGTAAACATTATTCCCAGCTACCATGGAGTCCTTTACAGTTTCCATGAAAGCTTCAACTGTTTTCTGAACAGTAACTTTTTCAATTCCAGTGTTCTTGGCAATTTCGTTTACGATGTCTGCTTTTGTCATTTTGAATGAATTTTTAATTCAACAAATTATTTTGATTTT
>JGI20214J51088_10000500_pt1 | contig 27312 bp, 29 predicted proteins | sample WetSurMetagenome_FD_51088 | JGI IMG/M metagenome (IMG submission 51088) | reverse complement strand
CCGACGATGAGGCAGCCGAGGTGGAAGTAGGGGAAGTTCTCGACGCCTGCTGCGGCGTACTCGGCAAAGCAGAAGGTTCCCGTGATCAGAACAACGATACCGGCCAGGATCAGTGTCGAAAGCGTCCTCTTCATGATGTCTCCTCCAGGTGGTTTATTATTATTTCAATTTATTGATTGCTGATCTTTGCCTTTGGATATTGAAAAGAGCGTGCCACGATGGGCATATTCCCTGAAAAAAATTATAATATATTAATATAATTGATCTATTTGCTTTATTAATTCTTGCTTCGCTTTTCAATTCGCCGCGGTCGGACAATTTATTTTAACGAAACGTTAAACTTGGTTCCATGTAATGTGGAAACAAGAAGCGTGTAGCGTGCAGCTTGCAGCGTTCAGGAGGAAAACGGGGAATGTGAGATGCGGATCATGAGGAGTCACATCGCTTATGGTATAAAATTCAATTAGTTATGCACTAAAGATCTGATTTTGAGGGCAAAGAAAAGGGACCGGTCTATGGCCCCCGGTCCCTCGAGGAGGAAGTCAGGCAGACGACGCGCCTGACGCTGCCGTCCGGATATGATATCCGGCCGGATGCAGAGCTTGAATCTCTTCACAGGTTGAAATCTTCCAATTCGCAATAACCGCTATAATGAGAATCTAGGTCAGGGAGCCACCGAAGGACAATACGGGCCCGATGCGGGGAAAATGGGGAGGAAAAGCTGATAGGAGACAAGTGATGCGTGGTTAGTGGCTAGTGTCGTTGTCACGGTGCGGCATGAATGAATTGACCAGATAGACAGAACAGACCAGATCAAAGTTCTTCGGGTGTGAAAGAGACAACCTCGCCAATCGAGGCCGCATCGGCAAAGAGCATCACCATCCGGTCCATCCCCAGGGCAATCCCGGCCGACTCGGGCATGAGGGAGATCGCCTCCAGGAATTTTTCCGGCATGGGCCAGGGCGAACGGCCTCTCTTCGAGCGGAGCGCGTTTTCCTTTTCAAAGCGCCGGCGCTGCTCCTCGACATCGGTGAGCTCCGAGAAGCCGTTGGCCAGCTCCAGCCCCCCGATGTAGATTTCAAAGCGCTCCGCGCAGGCGGGATTGTCTTTGCTGACCCGGGCAAGCGATGCGAAGGCAAGCGGGTAGTCGTGCAGGAGGGTGGGCTTCAGGTTCCCGAGGCGGGGCTCGATCTCCAGGGCCAGGACCTCTTCGAAGCGGTCCTGCTCCAGGGCCCTTTCCAGGGCAATGGAGCCGTGTCGATCGAAGGCCTCCTTCACCGAAAGCCTCTCCCAGGGCTTCGAAAGGTCGATCTCCCGGCTTCGGTAAGTGATCCGGTTTCCGATCCCCATCGCACCCGACAGGTAGAGGAAAAGATCTTCGCACTCCTCCATGAGCTGTCGATAGTCGCAGCCGGCGCGGTACCATTCCAGCAGGGTGAACTCCGGCAGGTGCAGAGATCCGCGCTCGTGCCCGCGGTAGCACTTGGCGATCTGGAAGATCCGCCCGTATCCTGCCGCGAGCATCCGCTTCATGCAGAGNTCCGGCGAGGGATGGAGCCACCACGGCTCGGCGGCAAGGGCGTCAATGTGGGACTCGGGCAAAGGGGCGGGGATGCGATTGGGGGTTTCAACCTCGAGGTAATCGCGGGACAGGAAGAAGGCACGCGTCGCATGGAGGACACAGGCTCGCGTTTCGAGGGCCTCGCGTTTGGCCTCGAGCTTCCACTGAGCGCTCATGGGTTTGGGTTCCCGGCTATCCCTTGACTCGGGTCAGGTATTCGCCCGTTCGTGTGTCGATGCGGATTTTCTCGCCCTGCTCGACGAAGGGGGGCACGCTGACCTTGTAGCCCGTCTCGACGATCACCGGCTTGTAATTGCCGGAAACCGTATCGCCCTTGATCCAGGGCGGGGCATCCGTGACGAGCACATCGACGAAGTTGGGAAGGGTGATGTCGATCGGCCGGTCGCGGAACATGAGGACCTTGCACTCCATGTTTTCGATGAGGAAGTTCTTTGCATCCCCGACCTGCTCCTGCGTCAGGGCGATCTGCTCATAGTTCTCATTGTCCATGAAGTGGAAGGAGTCGCCTTCCCTGTAGAGGAACTGCATGTTCTTTTCCTCCGTGTCGGCGGGCTTGAAGGTGTCCACCTCGCGGAAGGTACGGTCGATCTGACTGCCGGTGAGCATGTTGCGAAGCTTGCAGCGGTAAAGGGACTGGCCTTTTCCCGGTTTGACGAACTGGAAATCGACGACGATGTAGGGGTCGTCATCGAGCATGAGTCTCAGATTTTTTCTCAGGTCGCTTGCGCTGTACATCTCGGTTCTCCCCCCAGGGGTGTTGGGTTGTTTAAAAGGGTATCTCTTTAATATATTTCTCTTTTATTGTCAAAGCTTAAAACGGTCTATTCGGTCTATCCCGTCTGTCCCGTCTTTTCCGTCAAAGAAGCTCTATGCCCTGTTGGATGTCTGTGCTTTTGCGCCTTGTCCCTTCATCCTGGTCCCTCGTTCCTCGTTTCTTAGAGAAGTGTGACGGGTTGAAGGGGCACCTTCCCTTTGGTTCCCGGCATGTCGGCGACATAGCGGGGAAGGCACAGGCCCGAAGTGGTCTTCCAGAGCTTCTCCATCATCCTCATGCCGTCCCAAATGTCCACCCGGAAGTGGTCCGCGCCCTTCACGGGCTCGCACTGGAAAAGGTAGTAAGGCTTCACGCAGATCCGCTCGAGTCCGTAGAGGAGCTGGCGCATGATCCGGAAATCGTCGTTGATTCCCTTGAGAAGCACCGACTGGTTCAGGACGGGAATGCCCGCCTCGAGAAGCCTCCTGCAGGCGGCTGCGGCTTCGGGCGTTATTTCTCGGGGATGGTTGAACTGGGTGAGAAACCACAGGGGCCTGTAACGGCGAAGGATGGCGCAGAGCCGCTCCGTGATGCGCATGGGCAGCACGACGGGCATCCGGCTCCCGATTCGCAGCACCTCCACGTGCTCGATGGCGTGCAACCGCGCGAGGATGTGCTCCAGCCGCCCGTCGGAGAGCGTCAGGGGGTCACCGCCCGAGAGGATCACCTCGCGGACGGCGGGCCGCTTTTCGATATAGCCGGCCATGGCCGTCAGTTCATGGGGTGCGAGAATCTTTTCCCGCTCGTGCCAGAGGCGCTTGCGGTTGCAGTGTCGGCAATAGACGGCGCAGCGGTTTGTCGCGATGACGAGGCAGCGGTCGCGGAAACGGTGAATGAGGCCCGGCACGGGGCTGTGGGCCCGCTCTTCCAGCGGGTCCTCGACACCGCCCTCGGAGGTGATTTCCCGGGTATCGGGTACGCACTGCCGCCGGATGGGGTCGAGCGGATCGCCCGCATCCATGAGCGAGAAATAGTAAGGGGTTGCCGCCGAGCGATAGCTCTTTACCACCTCGCCGAGCGCGAGGCGCTCCTTTCGGCTGAGGTCGAGCGTCTCGGTGATCTCGTCGGCCGTTCGCCTTCGGTTCCTGAGCTGCCAGCGCCAATCATCCCATGGCTTCGGCTCGGGCTGTATGCGGCTTTTCGGAGGGCGTTTTTTCGTTTGCAACGCGTGTTTTCCTGCAGGCATTTCCACATAGCGTTTCTAGCACAAACGGTTGAAACTGCAAGCCACAAAGTTCCTTCTTCGCGGCAGGCAAACCAACGAAAGTCCTTGACAGAGATGCCGTTTCCCCCATACTTCAACACCATGGACCAGCCAGCCGATTTTCCAGGCGTGCCATGAATGACGTGCGGTCAGACAAACCCCATGGAGCGGGTAAAAGCAGCTTCGAACTGATTGAAGCGGGCAAGCTCTTCCAGGTACTGGCCCTGAAGCCCTGGTTCACGGTGCTGGACATGGGATGCGGCCCGGGGATGTACTCGATTGCCATGGCGAAGATCATCGGTGACGGGGGACGCGTCCATGCCGTTGATCTGTGGGCCGAAGGGGTGGAGCGGCTCAGGGAGAGGATCGCGCGCCGCGGGGTGAGCAATATCAGTCCGATCGTTGCCGATGTGAGCAGGACCCTTCCCCTGCCGGGCGAGGGGATGGATCTCGTGCTCATGGCCACGGTGCTCCACGACCTCAAGGAGGCGGGTGTCCAGGATGGTGCGCTGGCCGAGGCCAGGAGGCTCCTGAAGCGTCACGGGACTTTTGCCGTCGTGGAATTCAAGAAGGCACCCGGCCCGCCCGGTCCCCCGATTTCCATCCGGCTCTCGCCGGACGACGTGACCGCCCTGGTGGAGCCCTTCGGGTTTGCGAGAACGGGTCTGCACGAGATCGGGCCCTACAACTACCTGATCACTTTTGTGCCGAAAGTGGTCTGCAACGCATGAGACCCGCCTGCGGCGGCAAGTGGCAAAAGTGACAATGTGACAAGAGTGGCAAAAGCAGAAGGAGCGAGGACTGGGTGAAGAGGGATATTCCGATTGCGCAGCTGATGCCGGGAGATGTCCTGCTGTACAGAAGCAAAGGCTTGATCAGCGACGTCATACGGTTCATCGACCGCTCGGAGGTGAGCCATTCGGGCCTCTTTCTCGGCAGGCACGGCGATCAGGGGCGCACCGTCGGCGAGGCGATCCGGGAAGGCGTCATCCGCCGGGAGCTGCCGAAGAGCATCGAGCATGCCGAATGGGTCGAGTCCCGACGGCTGAAAGAGGCGCCCCCAAGTATCGATCCAGTTCTGGAGCGTGCGGCACACTACCTGAAGCGAGGCGAGCGGTACGCCTTCGAGCAGATCCTGCTCCTTGCCTTTTTGTGTCTCACTCGCAACCTTGCCGGCTCATCCGTTCTTGGGAGGCTCATCCGGGAAACGCTNGATGCCGCCGCGGCCTTTCTTCTGCAGCTCTTCAACACGGGACGGGAGCCCATGATCTGCTCCGAGTTCGTCGTCCGCTGCTACCGCGAGGCCCTCCCGGGCTCAGTCGATCTTCCGGTGCGGGCACCCGGAGCGCTTCGATTCGGGGAGCGGGGAGTACCGATCGGGAAAAACGGGGGAATCCATCGCGGCAGCGCCCTGGCGCAGCTTCTCGAAAAACATGGCGGTCAGCTTTCAGAGGGGAGTGTCGGTCCGGCGGAGCCGTTGCGGACCGCAAGGCTGCTCGATGTCTCCGCCGTAGAAGAGGCGATCGAGGCCTATTTCAATGCTCTGCAGAGACAGGCGCCGAAGGCGGCCCGGGTCGACCTTGCGTCGCCGGAGCTGCTGCCNTCCTTCGAGCGATTTGCGTCAATCCTGCATCGGACGCGGCGGCGGCAGGAAGAAACCACGCTGNCCCGGGCCGCGGTGCTGGGCGATCTCTTTGACGTGGCGGTCGATTTTGTGACGCCGGGGGATTTGCAGAGAAGCAAGAGCCTTGCGTTCTGCGGCAAACTGAAAACAAAGGAGTGAAAAGATGGAGCTGCGCACCCACAGCATCTGCAGGCTCGTGAAGAGCGAGGATCTCAATCACCATGGGACCCTCTTCGCGGGCAAGACGGCCATGTGGTTCGTCGAATCGGGATTCATTGCCGCCGCGAACTTAACCAGTCCCGAAAACATCGTATGCCTGAACATTCACGGTATGCTCTTCATGAAGCCGATCCACAACGGATCCGTCATCCGGTTCGAGAGCAAGGTCGTCTTTGCCGGGGAGACACGCCTGGTGTCCTACGTCAAGGTCGTGGACAACAGAAGCAACGATTTCCTCGTCGACGGGTTCATCACGTTCATCCATGTGGACAAACACGCCCGGCGCATCGCGCATCGGATCGTGATCGAGATCACGGAGCCCGAAGACCTCGCCCTCCAGCAGAAGGCGAAGGAACTGCAGATCGCGAAGAAGGTGAAGGGCTGATGGATTTGAAACTTCTTGACCGCATGGGCCCCGCGGAGCTGCGCGCCTACGTGGAGTTTCTTCTCTGGCACTACCGGGTGATCGACGGGTTCTGGTTTCTCTTCGTGCAGGAGCGCTTCGACCAGCCCACGGCCGAGGAGATCAACGAGCGCGTCTGGCACAAGGCCGCCGAACTGGCCGCCAGGGATTTCGTGAAGCGCTTCGGGATCGGGAAGGGGCTTCGGGGCTTCGTGCAGGCCCTGCGCTATTTCCCCTGGACCATCATCATCGGCTACGAGATCGAGGAAAAGGACGACGAGGTCGTCATCACGGTCCCCCGCTGCGCGCCGCAGGTTGCGAGGCTCGCCAAGGGACTGCCGGAATTTGCCTGCAAGGAGATGCACCGGGGCGAATTTGCCAACTTCGCCCGCGTCATCGACGAGGGCATCCAGGTGGAGTGCCTCTACGCGCCGCCGGACCCTCATCCGGCAGAGAATTTCTGCAAGTGGCGCTTCACGATGAAGAAGGGGTGAGCGTTCCGGGGAGAGCCGGGGCTTATGATTCGTTGCGCGGTTTTCGTGCGAAAAGAATCACGGGGGTGACGGATGCCCGAGAGGCAAGCGCATGAGATTTCCCATCACATCCTGGCGGCGTCGACAACTCTGCTGGGCATCAGCTTCGCCGTTGTGAGTCTCATCGGGGCCATGGGCCATGCCGATAAAACGCTTGCCGATGAGTTTGCCCTGTTGTCGCTGATTCTGTTTCTTGGATCCTGCATCTTCTCCTATGCCTCGATGCGGGTCCCAAAGCGGTCGGTCGTCTTCGGGAAAATTTCGGACACGCTGTTCATCGTGGGCCTGATATCGCTATGCCTGCTGTCCATTCTGATCTCGTTCAACGTGATCCGGTAAAAAGAAGGGTCATCGGCAGGGAAGGAGTGTGTGAAACCCTTATGACTAACCTCAACGTCCTGTGGCCGCGCCTGCTTGTAATCGTCTTGCTGGGATTATTCCTTCATGCCTGTGCTGCGCCTCCGAAGATGAGGTTCTTTCGGGCCGAGCCGGCCGGACCGGAAAAAGCCGTCGATCCGCACGCCTTCGCCGCCGCGAAAGGCGATCAGGTCATGGGCCGGCTGGCCGTGGTTCGCGTTCAGGACGGCGATACCCTGCCGGACATCGCAAGACACTTCGGCCTCGGCTATGACGAAATCAGCGCGGCCAACCCGGGGGTGGACGTCTGGGTGCCCCAGGCCGGAAGCAGCGTGCTTCTGCCCCTGATGTTCATCCTTCCCGAGTCCCCCAGAAAAGGAATCGTGATCAACCTGGCCGCTATGCGGCTGTTTCACTACGGGGGGAAGAACGGATCGATCATCACGTACCCGGTCGGCATCGGGGAGGAGGGCCGCGCGACGCCCATGGGGGAGATGTCCGTGGAGCGCAAGGCCGTCCGGCCGACCTGGCATGTGCCCGCCTCGATCCGCAGGGACCATGCGAAAAGGGGTGACCCCCTGCCTGCCGAAGTCCCGCCGGGCCCCGACAACCCGCTCGGCGAGTACGCACTTTATCTGAGCCGGGCGACGTATGTGATCCATGGGACCAACAAACCCTACAGCATCGGTCTGCGCGCAACGAACGGATGCATCCGTCTCTATCCGGAAGACATGGAGAAGCTTTATCCGGCTTCGGCAGTCAGGACGCCGGTGAACATTGTCAATCAGCCCTACCTGATCGGCCGCGCGGGCGGGGTGCTCTACCTGGAAGCGCACACTCCCCAGGAAGAGCTGAATGCCGGGGATCTGAAGAAGAGGCTCTACGCGCGACTCAAGCAAATCGAGAAGAAAGAATCGCTCCGACTGGACTGGAAGCAGATTGAGGAAACCGTAAAGCAGGCCCGGGGCATCCCCGTTCCGGTACTGGAGGGTGGCGCAGGGATTGAAGGGATGATCGCCGGGGCTGCGGAAATCGAGCGCCCCGCCGAACTGAAAGGCCGGCCCCTGGTTCCCGAGATGAAAAGCGGGGCCTGGTACGTTCGCGCGGATGAAATGATTGGGGAACTCAACGCCAGGAGGCTGGCTGCCGTGCTCAACCATCAGGGACCGCCCATCCCGTCCAGGGTGGTGCAGAAGGGCAATCGCTACCAGGTCGTGGCCGGCCCCTACGCGAATAAAAAAGCGGCTGCCGCCGCCGCGCGGCGACTGAAAGTCGACCTGGAAATCGACGGGGTCGTCATCGCACCTTCCGGCGCCAGGGATCTGGTGCTCGATACTTCGAGGGGGCAGGGCAACAGGTAACAGGATTCTACTGCCGGGAGAAGAGCTTCAGGAAGACCTCCTGAAGAATACGGAAGACGATTCAGACGCCTGTGGCAAGAAATCCCGCGGCAACCCCTCCGAGAATCAGCGTTGCCGCGTTGGTGGGTGTCAGCCCGCCTGGCAGGGCCTCGAGCACTGCAATCAGGGACCCGGGGAACAGGGAAAACCCGATGATGAAGCTCATCAGGATGGCAAAGGCCACCCACTTCCAGCGCCCGGCGTAGATCTTCTCGACGACGAGCGCCGCCACAAACAGCGCGGCAGTGAAGAGGAGGATGTTGAAGAGAATCCGCAAAGCGTCCACAAGGTCAACTTAAGGTTGATCCCCCTGGATGTCAAACGTGGCAGAGCTGATCATCTGTTCTGAAAAGCAAGTGACCTGACAATACGTGTCAAGTCGGGTACCGACTTCTTCCTGCCATCCGTAACAAAATGCTGAATTTCTAGCGGTTATATTTTATGACACCACCTTCATGATTATGATAAAAGCACGAAAACGATGTGCTTCTGCGTTGTGAGAGCGCTTCATGGGAAGGAAATGATGAAGAGATTTGGCAATCCGGCTGTTGAGTCGGGCGGGAAAGCAGTTCATCCCGAGAGCGATAAAATGCTTTGTCGGATACTGCTCTTGGTATTGGTNGTTTTCGTCAGCGCCTGTAATATGCACCCGATTTCCAGGTCGCTTACGCGGTACGGCTATATGGACACTACCGGACGGGTCTTGATCCAAGCACAATTTAAGGACGCCCGAAACTTTTCGGATGGATTTGCGGCGGTGGAGGTCGATGGCAAATGGGGGTATATTGACCGCAATGGACAGATGGTGATCCAGCCGCAATTCCACAAAGCCAAATCCTTCACAGATGGCAGAGCTCTTGTAGAAATTTCCCCCGAAAGCTGGCGCTACATTGATCGTGCAGGGAAGGTCGCCATTGACATCAATATTAAATGGAGTATCTATGCCCGTGACTTTTCCGAGGGTCTCGCTGCAATCTATGTCGAGGACCGTGAACGTTTCGAGTGTCTTTCCAGCGTGAATCAAAATGTGAGGGACGAATATAACGACAGTAATTCCTACGTATCACGCCCATTCTGCGGACGTTGGGGTTTCATTGACACAGCCGGTAATTTCGCTGTCGAGCCGCATTTCATCGAGGCCTTCAGCTTTTCGGAGGGTCTCGCCGCAGTCAGGGTTCGGAACCCCAACGCTGAGGATCAGAAGAGGTGGCTGTACGGCTACATCGACCGTGCCGGCGTCATCGTGATTGCACCGCAATTCGAAGCGGCATTTGATTTTTCTGACGGCATTGCGCGGGTCGTCGTCGACGGCCGTAAAGGGTTTATTGATAAGGCCGGCAAAAGGGTGACAGCGGCGACCTTCGACGACGCCAAGGACTTCCACGAGGGGCTTGCCCAAGTCAAGATCGGGGACCGATGGGGATATATCGACAAGACCGGGAAGATCGCGATCCCGGCTGATCTCACGATGGCCGGCAGATTTTCAGAGGGACTGGCCGCCGCGAGACGTACAGGCAAACTTGGCGGGTACATCGACCGCACCGGGACCATGGTCATCAGCGAAAAATTTGGCGTGGCATGGCCATTTTCCGACGGACTTGCACGAGTGAAGATTGGAGACGGCAGTGGACTATTCGACAATTGGGGGTACATCGATAAATCCGGCAAGGTCGTCATATCCCGCAATATCAAGGAGGGATGGCCTTTCCGCGAGGGGCGTGCATTATATGGGAACGGAGGACCGATTTAGCGAAGCCTGACTCGGAGTGTGTTCCACAGATAGTGATTCTTCGTTACTTCATTTCAATCAGTAATTGCGTGCATTGCGCAAAGTGAAGCTCCCCGCCCACAGGGCGGGGCGTCCCGGCAAGGAAAGAACCAAACATGATTGCGCGCCCTAACCCCGCCTGCAAGGCGGGGCCTGCGGGACGCGCCCCCGGTCAATTCTCTCACTTGGTGAAAGCGGTAATCGGGTTTTTCCCGTAACCTGTCTCAGTTGCCCGCCCGGATGGACATAATGTCCCCGTCCTGGACGATGTAGCCCTTTCCCTCCAGACGCCAGACGCCTGCCTTTTTGCAGCCCGCAAAGCCGTCCAGCCGGATGAAGTCTTCGTAGGAGACCGTCTCGGCACGTATGAAGGTCCGGGAAAGATCGGTGTGGATCGTGCCGGCCGCTTCCTGGGCGCTCATGCCTTTGCGCACCGGCCAGGCCCGGCATTCATCCTCGCCCACCGTCAGGAAGGAAATCAGCCCCAGCGTGTCGTAGGCNAGCCGGATGATCCGGCCGCGCAGCGACTCCCGGATGCCGTATTCGTTCATGAACTCGGCCTGCTCGTCCGTCGGCATGGCGGCAAGCTCCGCCTCCAGCTGCCCGCAGGCGGCCACAACGGGGATGTGCCCCGGCAGCCTCTCCCGGAGCTGCGAGGCGATGGTGTCCGCCCCGGCAAGCCTTTCCTCGACGCAGTTGATGACGATCATCATGGGCTTGCGCGAAAGAAACAGGAAGCCGCGGATCTTCTTGTCGTCTTCGCAGGACAGGGCTATCGTGGCCAGGGGGCTGCCCGCCTCGAGGTGTCCGAGACAGAGCTCGAGCAGCGCCTGCTCCTGCTGCAGGGCCGGCTGGGGCTTGAGGGCATTCTGCTTTCGCAGGCGCTCGAGGCGGCCTTCGGCCTGGACCATGTCGGCCAGGATGAACTCTTCCTGGACGCGCTGAAAATCACCGACGGGGTCGGCGGCGTGTCCGTTGTCGAAGTGGCGCAGCACCAGNAGAACGGCNTCGCTTTGCCGGATCTGCTGCAGGGATTTGGCATCCAGCGTTTCGTTTTTGACCTCGCCTTCGCGGATGGCTACCGTGTCCGTCACGTCGAGGCGCGAGTAGGTCGTCTTTCGGGGGTTGAAGATCTTCGTCAGTGCATCGATCCGCTCGTCGGGNACTTCGATGCGGACAGACGGATGCCCGTTNTTTCCCCCGTTGCCGTTTGCGCCCGAGAGCGCCTTGAAAAACGTTGTCTTGCCCGATGCCGGGGTACCGATGATGGAGACAAACATATGACTGAATCAACCTTTCGAAATGATCCGGTTCCTGTCCGGATGTTCATTGCGTGAACAACCCTCTTACCTTCTGATTAAGAGTCCGAGCCCGCCATCCGCCCTTCCTTGCGCTTCATGGACAGGCGCTTGGCGGGGTCGAACTCCATTTTCCTGAGGCGGACGTGTTCCGGTGTCACCTCGACCAGTTCGTCCTCGGCGAGAAACTCGATGGACTGATCGAGCGACAGCAGGCGCGGCGGCCGCAGGGTCACCGTCGTATCGGACGTGGCGCTGCGCATGTTGGTGAGTTTTTTCTCCTTGACGATGTTCACGTCGAGATCGCCCGTGCGGTTGCGCTCGCCGACGATCATCCCGCAGTAGACCTCAGTGCCCACCTCCAGGAAGAGCTCTCCGCGGTCGGCCATGGCGAAACTCGCGTAGGGGGTCACCTTCCCGACGCGGTCGGCCACGAGGGTGCCATTGGCCCGCTGGGGGATGGGGCCTGCCCAGGGCTCATAGCCCTCGAAGAGGGTGTTCATGACGCCGGCGCCTTTCGTATCGGTGAGAAAGTGGCTGCGAAAGCCNATGAGCCCGCGCGAGGGGACTACGAACTCGAGATAGACGCGGCCGCTTCCCTTATTGATGAGGTTCATCATCCGGCCTTTTCGTGTCGAGATCTTCTCCGTCACTACACCGGTGAACTCCTCCGGGACGTCCAGGAACAGGCGCTCCATGGGCTCGAGGAGCTTTCCGTCTTCGCGCTTCGTGAGAGCCGTGGGTCGGGAGACCATGAACTCGTAGCCCTCCCTTCGCATCGTCTCGATGAGGATGGCCATCTGCAGCTCGCCGCGTCCGCACACCTCGAAGGCATCGGCCCTGTCGGGCATGGGGTTCACCCGGATGGCGATGTTGCGCAGCGACTCCCGCTCGAGGCGCTCCCGCAGGTGGCGTGAGGTGAGGTACTTCCCTTCGCGGCCCGCGAAGGGGCTGTTGTTGACATAGAAAATCATGGAGACGGTGGGCTCGTCGATCTGGATGCGGGGCAGGGGCTTCGGATTCTCCAGGGCGGTAATCGTATCCCCGACGCTGATGCCGGACACGCCGGCAACGGCGATGATGTCGCCTGACTCGACCCGATCGACCGTCTTCTTCTTGAGCCCGTGGAAGGTGTAGAGGGCCGAGAACTTGACGCCGGTGACATTCTGGTCCAGGCCGCAGAGGGTGTACCCGCGGTTCATTTCCAAAATCCCGTTCATCATTCTTCCGAGGCCGATCTGACCCACGTAGGAATCGTAATCCAGGCTTGTGACGAGAAACTGCGGGACTTCTTCGTCGCTTCCCTCCGGCCCCTGGATGCGGGTGACAATCGTCTCGAAAAGGGGCATCAGATTGGCGGAGTCGTCCCCCGGTTTCCGGTGAGCAACGCCGATTTTAGCGTTCGTGTAGAGGATGGGGAACTCGATCTGCTCCTCGCTCGCGTCCAGATCGATGAAGAGATCGTAGACCTCGCTGACGACAGCCTCGATGCGGGCATCTCCCCGGTCGATCTTGTTGATGACGAGGATGATGGGCAGCGACTTCTCCAGGGCCTTCTTCAGGACGAAGCGCGTCTGGGGCAGAGGCCCCTCGCTGGCGTCGACCAGAAGGATCGCCCCGTCGACGAGGTTGAGGCTTCGCTCCACCTCGCCGCCGAAATCGGCGTGTCCCGGCGTGTCCACGATGTTGATCTTGGTTGTGCCGTACCAGACGGCGGTGTTTTTGGCCATGATCGTGATCCCGCGCTCGCGCTCGAGGTCCATGGAGTCCATGACGCGCTCAACGAGCTCCTGGTTGGCCCGGAAGATTCCGCTCTGCCGGAGCATGCCGTCCACGAGCGTTGTCTTGCCGTGGTCGACGTGGGCGATGATGGCGACATTTCGGATGTTTTCTTTACGCATACCCTTACTTTCTTGTTCCCCTGTAGAACTGCTGCGGGGGGATTCGATGATCCCCCCGAAAAAAAAGGCACCTCGATCTGCACCGAGGTGCCCATCATTATGATCCGTTAATCAGGTAATCAGGCCAAGACCTGCACGTTTGCGGCGGCGGGGCCTTTCTGTCCGTCGGCGACTTCAAACGCTACGCGCTGACCCTCTTGCAGGGTCCGGAAACCCCGGGTCTGGATGGCGCTGTAGTGAACGAAAATGTCGCCACCGTCGTCCATCTGGATGAACCCGAAGCCTTTCTGCTCNTTGAACCACTTCACGGTACCTTCTGACATCGCTTCCATCCTCCTTTCTCAGATTTTCCGTAAAAGTCGGATGTCAGCTTTGGAAAAAAGTAAAAAACCACCAGACCCGTGCGAGTGTGGTGGTAAACAACCTCAAACCTCAAACTGCGTGTCCCCTAACTTTTACTGCACCCTGCCGGTTCGCTATCTGTCGCCGTCAGGTTAAGGCAGAGTAGTACACCCGAAGCGAGATGTCAAGTAAATTTATTAACATAGCTGCAGAAACCGGGCGGGACGCTTTGCCCCTTTATTTTGGCGCGGCAGAGGGGTAAAATAATCCATCAGGAAAAGCTAAAACGCATCAGTCGGGAGGTTTCGAATGGTTACGGAGTTGATGAAAGACGTCTACTGGGTGGGGATCGCTGACTGGGGCCTGCGCACGTTTCACGGCCACGAGCTCTCAACCCACCGGGGTTCGACCTATAATTCCTATCTCATCCGGGACGAGAAGACCGTCCTGATCGACACCACATGGGCCCCTTTCAAAGAGGAGTGGCTCGAGAACATCAAGGCCGTCATCGACCCGGCGAAGATCGATATCATCGTTGCCAACCATGCCGAACCCGATCACTCGGGCGGGCTTCCCCTCATCATGCAGCATGCGCCCAACGCCGAGCTGATCGTGTCCAAGCGGGGCATGGAAAGCATCGAGGGGCTCTACCACCAACCCTGGAAATTCCGGGCCGTCAAGACGGGCGACCGCATCTCCATCGGCAAAAACGAGTTGGTCTTCATCGAGGCGACGATGCTCCACTGGCCCGACAGCATGTTCACCTACCTGGCGGGCAAAAACCTGCTCATGCCCAATGACGCCTTCGGTCAGCATTACGCCACGGCCTTTCGCTTCAATGACCAGGTGGACCAGGAGGAACTCTACGAGGAGGCCCTGAAGTACTACGCCAACATCCTTACCCCCTTCAGCCCGCTCGTCTCGAAGAAGATCGACGAGGTGCTGGCGTTCGGCCTTCCCGTGGACATGATCGCGCCGAGCCACGGGGTCATCTGGCGCAAGGACCCCCTTCAGATCGTGAAGAAGTACAAGGAGTGGGCGGCCCAGATCCCCGAGAAAACCGCCGTCATCCTTTACGACACCATGTGGGAAGCGACGCGCAGGATGGCCGAAGCGGTGGGCGACGGGCTTGCAGCCGAGGGCGTGCCCTACAAGATCTTCCACATGGCCGTCACCGATCGCAACGACGTCATCACGGAGATTTTCAAGACAAAGGCCGTCATCATCGGCTCCTGCACAGTGAACCAGGGTGTCCTGCCGACGATCTCCCCGATCCTGGAAGACCTGCGGGGGCTTCGGTTCCAGAACAAGATCGGCGCCGCCTTCGGCTCCTACGGCTGGAGCGGCGAGTCGGTGAAGGTCATCGAGGAGCACCTGCAGCGCTGCAAGATCCCCGTGGTCTGCCCCGGTGTGAAGGCCAAGTGGCAGCCGAGACCGGCCGACCTCGAGGCCTGTGCCAAACTCGGCAAAGAGGTGGCGACGGCCGTGAAGGCGGCCTGACGACCAGTGATCAGTGGCCAGTGACCAGTGACCGGTGGAAAAGATCTCTGCGAGACGCATGGCCCAGCAGCCCATGCCTTGCAGGGATCGCCATGCTGCATCCGATTAACTTTCTCCTGAAGGATAGCGCCAATGGACGGGAAGATCCTCCTGATCGAAGGCGATATCGATCGCCGCTGGCGTTTGGCACAGGCCATCGGGCGGGGGGAATGTCTGCCCGGCGAAGCCGCGGATATCCTGTTTGGCGATTTCGACCGCGCGAGAGCCGAGGAAACGGCGGGTGTCCTGAGGCGCAACCTGCCTTTCAACGGGCTCTACGTCGTGAGAAGCGGCTGCGAGGCCCTGGAGTTCCTTCGACACCGAGGCTTGCGCTTTGAACCGGAGCGTCGTTTGCCCCCCGTCATCGCGCTCCTGGATGAAGATCTGTCGGGCATGGCCGGCCATTCCATCCTGAGAAGCATGCTCAAGCTACCCTCCCTGGGGGAGATGATGATCATCATTCTGGTGGGGGCCGGCCGGGTCATTGCACACCGGCTATGGTCCCCCGAAGCAGACGGTTACCTGGAAAAGCCGTTTACGTTCCGGAAGTTCATGGTCTGTCTCCGGTCATGGGGGGCATCCCCGACCATCGCTCACATCTCCTTTCGGGAGATGCCGGCGTGAAAGGATTGACAATCCCCGCAGAGGTCTGTTATTTTTAAATGCAAGAACACGCCAGATCCAGTCACACCTCGATCTCTCTCCCCCCTGTTTCTCATAAGGGGTCGTCCCACCGAAAGGAGACTTCAGCATGGTCACCACGATCCAGGAGAAGAAAGAGCCACTCACCGCAAAGGTGCTCGACATGGCCCGGCTGGTCGAATACCAGACCGGCTCTGTCGTAAGCCGTGCCGTCATTCAGAAGAAGACCGGCACGGTCACCCTGTTTGCCTTCGATGAGGGGCAGGGGCTCAGCGAGCACACGGCGCCCTTTGACGCACTCGTATGCATCCTGGACGGGCAGGCGGAAATCATCATCTCCGGCAAATCGCACATGCTGAAGCAGGGTGAAATGATCATCATGCCGGCCGATCAGCCTCACGCCCTCAAGGCGGTGGGGCCGTTCAAGATGATGCTTGTCATGATCCGCGGCTAGGCGGCCGAAGGCCGCGGGTATCGGGTATCGGGTCTCGGGAATCGGGTATCGGGATCGAAGGATCACATTCCTTTCATGGTCAGCAAGAACAAGCTCATCATCGCCCACCGGGGTGCCTCTTCCATGGCGCGGGAGAACACCCTGGAGGCCTTCCAGAAAGCGATCGATCTGCGTGCGGACATGATCGAGTTCGATGTGCGACGGACGCTAGATGGCCGCTATGTCATCCACCACGACCCGCACATCGCGGGCAAACCCCTCAACGAGATGACCCTTCGCGAGGTCCGTGAAATTGCCCGGTCCCTGGGCTTTCACGTCCCCGAGCTCGAAGAGGTGCTCGCCCTGGCACGCGGCAGGATCCGCCTCGACATCGAGATGAAAGAGGAAGGATATGAACGGGAGATCGTCCACCTCGTCGTCAGCACCCTGGCCGAGGGGGATTTCATCGTGAGCTCCTTCCACGCGGGCTGCCTTGCAAGGGTCAAGCAATGCCGCTCCGGGGTGAGAACCGGCCTGATCTTCAAGGATGCCGNGGCCCTTACGACAGACATCCTGGAAGGGGATACGGATTGGCTGATCCCGGCCCGGAACCTCGCCGCAGGAGAGCTGCTGGAGCGCATGAGCCGCTCCGGGAAGAAAATCGCCGTCTGGACTGTGAACGACACAGAACAGATGAAACGGCTTCTGGAGGATGATCGGATCGAAGGGATCATCACGGACCGCACCGATGCCGCCGTGGACGTCCGGGCGGGGCGCAAGGCCCCGGACGGGTAAGCCGGCGGCGGACATCCAACCCATGGGTTGATGGAGGGTTTATGAACGAGCTTTCCAAAGACGAACTGAGACTTCTCATCGAGAAGGGAAAGGCGCCGTGCCTCAGTATCTACATGCCCACGCACAAGGCCGGCGCGGAGGTCCAGCAGAACGCCATCCGGCTGAAGAATCTACTCAAGGAAGCGGAAGACCGGCTCGTGACCGGCGGCCGCAGGGCGGCCGATGTGGAGAAGCTTCTCGAGCCTGTCCAGGCCCTTGTGAAAAACAATCCCTTCTGGCGCCAGCAGTCGGGCGGCCTGGCCCTTTTCCTGTGCCCCGATTTCTTCCGGACCTACCGGCTTCCCGTGGACTTCCAGCCGTCCGTCGTCCTGGCCGAGCGGTTCCATGTAAAGCCCCTGCTGCCCCTGTTCAACACGGAGGGCCGGTTCTATGTGCTTGCCCTGAGCCAGAAAGACATCCGCCTGCTGGAATGCTCGCGCTACAGTGTGAAAGAGACCCGGCCCGAGGGCGTTCCCCGCAACATCGACGAGGTCCTCAAGTACGACGTCTACGAAAAGCAGCTTCGGATCCGGCCTGGCATGTCGGGTGCAACGGGGCAGAAAGGCTCCAGTTCCTGGACCGATTACGGCAAGGAAAATATCCAGCGCTACCTGCAGCAGGTCGAGAAAGGCCTCAAACCCTACCTCAAAGAGGAGCGGGCCCCCCTGGTTTTTGCAGGCGTCGATTACATCTTTGCCATATACCGCGAGGCCAACGCCTACCCGTACCTGATCGAGAACGCAATCAACGGAAACCCGGATCAGATGAGCGCCGACGATCTCCATGCCCTGGCCTGGCCCGTTGCCGAGCCCTGGTTCCGCAAGGAGCAGGAGGAGGCCAGGGTCCGCTACCGGCAGTCCATCGGGACGGGACTCGCCTCGAACAACCTCGAGGAGATCGTTCCAGCCGCCCATCACGGCCGCATCGGGTATCTCTTCATGGAGGTGGGCCAGGAAAAATGGGGCACGTTCAACCCGCAGACGGATAAGGCCATCCTGCACGCCGGCGCCAAAACGGGCGATGAAGACCTGATCGATTTCGCCGCCATCCAGACCCTGGGCGGAGGAGGGAAGGTCTACGCCATAGGCCGCGATGCCATGCCCGATCGCGAACCGGTGGCGGCCTTGTTCAGGTACTGAAAAAAGCAGTGACCGGTGGCCAGTGATCAGTGACCGGTGAAGAGCCAAATCCCCCTCACATCCCCCTTTGATAAAGGGGGGGACGAGGGGGATTTTCCATTGAATGAAACGGTGCCCGTGGTTACGTTATCTACAATCCGGGCCGCTACGTGCCCGGGGAAATGACTTCAGGAGCAAAGACCATCGGCGAGAATCATCGACCGGAGTTGACGCAGGGCAGCCTCTGGAAAAACATCTGGCATCTCTCGTGGCCCACCTTCTTCATCATGGTCTTCAATTTCTTCGTGGGCCTGGCCGATCTTTACGTGGCAGGGTTCATCGGCCCGGACGTCCAGGCGGCCATCGGCTTTGTCTCCCAGCTTTTCTTTATCGTCATCATTGTCGCAAACGCCATCGGCATCGGTACGATTGCCATGGTGTCGCGTGCCGTCGGGGGCGCGAATGCCGGACGCGCCGTCGAGATCGCCCGGCAGTCGATACTTTTCGGAGTTGCCGTAGCCGTCTTCATCACCGCCGCCACGATCCTCTGGTGCCGCGAGATCGTGGCGCTGGCCGGCATGCCCGGGGAGATCCGCGTTGTGGCGGAGGATTTCCTGCGCATCTTCGCCTTCGCCCTCGGGCCGAACTACCTGCTCATCATCGTCAATGCCGTCTTCCGCGCGGCAGGCGATGTGAAGAAGCCCCTGCTCACCATGTTCTTCGTGAGCCTGGTCAACATCGTTGGCGACTTCGTCCTCGTCTTCGGGATTCCTCCCTTTCCGGAGATGGGGTACCGGGGCATCGCCGTTTCCACGGCCTCGTCCTTCACGGCAGGGATGCTGATCAGCGTGGCCCTGCTGGCCACGAAACGCTGGAGGGGCGTCTTTACCGAGCCGTGGGGCGTCAGCTTCCCCACCATTCGGAGGATCGTTGACATCGGCTGGCCGTCGGTTTTCCTGCAAGTAGCCTGGCAGGCGGGGAGCATCGTGCTCTACAACATCTTGTCGCGGCTTGGCGAGGGAACCATCACGGCACTCGCCGCCCTGACCAACGGCCTCAGGATCGAGGCGATCATCTTCCTGCCCGCCTTTGCCCTCAACATGGCCGCCTCGGTCCTGGCCGGGCAGAACCTGGGCGCAGGCGACCCGGGGCGGGCCGAAAAGCTGGGCTGGAAGACGGCAGGGGCCGGCATGGTCCTGCTGGGCGGGCTGGCCGTTCCCGTCTTTATCTGGGCCGAGGCCTTTGCGTCGATCCTGGCCCGCACACCGGAGGTCCTTGCCGAGACGGCCAACTACCTGCGGATCAACATGGTGTCGGAGCCGTTTTTGGCCCTGGGGACCATTCTCTCCGGGGCAATAACCGGCGCGGGCGACACGAGGGCCACCATGTGGATCATCGTGGCCTGCATGTGGGGTGTGCGGCTGCCGCTTGCGTATCTTTTGGCAATCACCCTGGACTACGGGCCGACCGGGGTATGGGTCTCCATGGTCGTATCCATGATGTGTTATGCCCTGCTCATGAGCCTGCGGTTCCGCGGCGGTAAATGGAAACACGTGCGGGTAGAGTGAAGGCATGGAATATTGGAATAATGGAATGATGGGGAATCGAAGAATGAGTCAACCGGGAAATGCCCCAACATTCCAGTATTCCATCATTCCAACTTTTTTGCCCCTTCGGGTTATGGTAGGATCATTGTGCAACCCTGCAGGAGATGATCGATGACCACCGGCGAGACGATCCGGAACATTATTGAAAAGTACCACAGCATCGCCGTCTATGGCATGTCGAAGGACCCGGGGAAGACGGCCTACTGGGTACCCCAGTACTTGGCCAAAAAGGGTTACGACATCATCCCCGTGAACCCTACCGGCGAAGTGATCCTGAAGCGCAAGAGCTATCCCGACCTGAAGTCGGTCCCGAAGCGGATCGATGTCGTCCTGGTTTTCCGTCGCTCCGAGGATGCGCTGGAACCCGTCAAGGAGGCCGTGGCGCGCAAAAAAGAACGAGGCGATATCTCCGTTGTCTGGCTCCAGCAGGGGATCCGAAACGAGGAGGCCCGGAAGCTGGCCGAGGAGAACGAAATCGTCTTCGTGCAGGACCGTTGCATGTATCATGAGTACAGGATGATCTACCTTATGGACGAATAGCCGCGTTGCGGCAGGTGCAAGGGTAGAGGGTAGAGGGAAGATAATGTGCGGGCGATTTACACTCGTGAGTCCCTATGTTGCCGTCACCGAGCGGTTTCACGCCAAGGCGCCCCCGGATCTTCGCCCCCGTTACAATATTGCGCCGGGCCAGGACGTCCTCTGCGTGATCCGTGACGGCGAAAACCGCATCGAGCCTCTTCGGTGGGGCCTCATCCCGTCCTGGGCTAAGGACCCTTCCATCGGCAACCGGCTCATCAACGCGCGGGCCGAGACGGTAGCCGAAAAACCCAGTTTTCGCAGCGCCTTCGCGAAACGCCGATGTCTCGTTGTGGCAGACGGCTTTTACGAGTGGCGCCCGGCGGGAAAGCGCAAGGTACCCGTTTACATAGTACTCAAGTCTAAAAAACCATTTGGTTTCGCGGGTCTCTACGAAATNTGGAAAGACCCNGGCGGAAGAGAGATCCGCACCTGCACGATCATTACCACCGAGGCAAACGACCTCGTTCGGCCCATCCACGACCGCATGCCCGTTATCCTGCCCGAGGGTGTCGAGGATCGCTGGCTCGATCCCGGAGAAGGCAGTCGCGAGCGGCTCCAGGCCCTGCTGAGGCCCTATCCGGCCGAAGAAATGAATGCCTACGACGTAACCCCCATCGTGAACAGCGCCGCCCACGACGCCCCGGACTGCATCACACCTGCCCAGTTGTAGAAAAACATGACATTAATGTCGTAAGCGGATGACAAAAGGGTCGCTCCCCGGGAAGGTCCTGTTTTCGGAACCTCCGGGGGGGTGACCTCTTGATGGCGAGGGGCTCGCCTCTGCCGGGCGGTTGCATTCTGTCGCTTAAGCCCGCCTTCGGTTGCCGAACATAATGAAATAATATTGTTTAAATTCAGCGGCTTGGAGGAAAAGGGGATGAATCTCATCCCTGGCAGAACGCTTGCTTAACATTCGTATGAGTACTGTTCCCGTTCGGAAACGTTGATGAGGGAAAGGAGTTTTCTTTGTCGGGGAATATCCGGTGGGAAGCGGACCTGAAAAAAGCCCTGGAGCGGGCAGGTTCCGAGGGGAAGTCGGTCCTTCTGTTTTTTCATAATCCGGCTTGAATCGGCTGCCAGCAGATGGATGCCGTGACGTATCCAAATGAAAAGGTGGTCGATTTTATCGGGAAAAGCGTTATCCCGCTCAAGCTGTCATTTGACGCCAAGCCGATGGCAGATGATTACATGGTGAAATGGACGCCGACCCTCATCACTGTGAACGGGGGAGGCAAGGAGCATCACCGGACGGTCGGATTCCTGCCGCCGGAGGAATTGATCCCTTCGCTCATGCTCGGGATCGGAAAGGTTCATTTCGATGCCGAACGGATTGGCGAGGCCATGAAGTATTTTGAAAATATTGTGAAGGAGTTTCCAAAAAGCGACTCAACGGCTGAAGCGATATATCTCAAGGGAGTCAGCGAGTACAAGAACACGCACGATGCGAAACCCCTCAAAATGGCTTACGAGCGGCTCCAGGCCGAATATCCGACGAGTGTTTGGACGAAACGCGCTTATCCTTACAGACTGTTGTGAGGATATGGACAACCAGTTTCCCTCCCCTTCCTCCTCGCCCTGTGCAGTCCCCGCCTTAACTGCATAGGGCGAGAACATTTTTACCCTCCCTTTTCCCCTGCACAAGCCACGAGCCACAAACCACTAGCCACTGTCTTCAAGACCATCTTAGTCGCAGAGAGTTCGTCACGACGGAGACGGAGCTCAACGCCATGGCGATGGCGGCGTAGACGGGGTTGAGCAGGACCCCGAAGAAGGGGTAGAGGATGCCCGCGGCGATGGGAATCCCGATGACGTTGTAGATAAAGGCCCAGAAGAGATTCTGCCGGATGGCGCGCATGGTCCGGAAGGAAAGCTCGATCGCCTCGGGCACGGCCCGCAGGTCATCGCGGATTAAGGTGATGTCGGAGGCCTCGATGGCCACGTCGGTCCCCGCGCCGATGGCGATGCCGATGTCGGCGGCCGAAAGAGCCGGGGCGTCGTTGATTCCGTCGCCCACCATGGCCACGACCTCGCCCTGAGCCATCAGGCGGCTGATCTCCCGGGCCTTCTCGCCGGGCAGGACCTCGGCGAGCACCCGGTCGATGCCGAGGGTAGCGCCCATGGCCCGGGCGGTGTCCTCGTTGTCTCCGGTGATTATGGCCACCTTGAGACCCATCTCCTTGAGGGCCTTCACCGTCTCGGCGGCCGTGTCCTTTGCGATATCGGACAGGGCGATGATGCCGGCCACCTGTCCGTCCTCGGCCACGTAGACGCAGGTCTTGGCCTCCGAGGAAAGCCGCGTACCCGTTTCGTGAAGGCCGTTGAAACTCAATTGCTCCTGCTCGATCAGTTTCTGATTGCCGAGAAGAAGCGGTGCGCCGTTGAGGACGGCCCTTGCACCGAGACCCGAGAGGGCCTCAAAACCCTCGACGGGCTCCGGACGGATTCCCTCGTCCCTCGCTTTTTCGACAATGGCCCTGGCAAGAGGATGCTCCGACAAATCCTCCACGGAGGCGGCGATCCGGAGCACGTGGCTCTTCGTGATGCCTGGGGCCGCAACGATGTCGGTCACGCGGGGCTCGCCCACGGTGAGGGTCCCCGTCTTGTCGAAGACGATCATGGTGAGCCGGTGGGCCTTCTCGAGGCTCTCGCCCCCCTTGATGAGAATCCCCTTCTCGGCGCCGATCCCCGTTCCCACCATCACGGCCGTCGGTGTCGCCAGTCCCATGGCGCAGGGGCAGGCGATGACGAGGACGGAGACGAAGTTGAGCAGGGCCCGCGTGAAGACGGGATCCGGGACGAAGAAAGCCCAGACGATGAAGGTGATCGCGGCGATGGCCATGACGGCGGGCACGAAGACGGCGGCCACTCGGTCGGCGATCCGCTGGATGGGCGCCTTGGAGCCCTGGGCCTCCTCGACGAGGCGGATGATCTGGGCAAGCGCCGTCTCGGCGCCGATCTTCGTTGCCCGGAAGGTAAAGCTTCCGCTCTTGTTGATCGTGGCCCCGAAGACATCTATCCCGGGCTCCTTCGTGACGGGCATGCTCTCGCCCGTGAGCATGGACTCGTCGACGGCGGAGGTTCCTGTCAGGACAACACCGTCCGTGGGGATCTTCTCGCCGGGCCGCACGAGGATCTCATCGCCCTTCATGACCTCTTCGACGGGGATGTCCGCCGGCTGGCCATCCCGGATCACGCGCGCCGTTTTGGGCTTGAGCCCCATGAGGCGCTTGATCGCCTGGGAGGTCTTTCCCTTCGTCCGCGCCTCCAGAAGCCGCCCCAATACGATGAAGCTGACGATGAAAGCCGCCCCGTCATAATAGACGTGGAGTCCCATCCCCGCGTGGGTGAAGACGGCTGGGAAAAAGGTGGCCAGCGCCGAGTAGAGATAGGCCGAGAGAGCCCCCATGGACACCAGCGTGTTCATGTCGGAGGTCTTCTGTTTCAGAGCCTTCAGGGCTCCCGTGTGAAAGCGGCTGCCCACCCAGAAGACGACGGGTGTCGTCAGGGCAAAGAGGAAATAGAGCATTGCCTGACGGGGGATAAAGCCGAGGAAGGGGAACCACTCCTGCATGGTCCCCATGAAGATGATCACGCTCAGGATGATGCCGGCGATAAACTTGACGGTAAGCTCCCGAAGCTCCTTCTCGCGGGCCTTTTCGATGGGGTCTTCCCGCGTGGCATCGAGGACGCCGAGATACTCGTACCCGGCCTCGGTGACGGCCTTGCGCAGCCCGCCCGCGCCTGCCCAGTCGGTGCCGTGGGTCACCGTCCCGCGGCCCGTGGCCAGGTTTACGGCGGCCTCCTCGACACCGGGTACGTTCTTCAGGGCCATCTCGACTCGCCGCACGCAGGCCGCGCAGGTCATCCCGCCGATGGAGACGGTCGTTTTCTGCATGGCCCCGGGGCCTGCCTGTTCCCGGGAGACAACCTCGTAGCCCAGGTCGCGAACCTTCTCGGCCATCGCATCGGGACTTGCCGCCGCCGGGTCATAGTCCACGACGGCCTTCCCCGTGGCGAAGTTGACGGAGGCGTTCTTCACGCCCTCGATGGATCTCAGGCCTTCCTCCACACGCCGCACGCAGGCCGCACAGGACATGCCCGAGATGCCGAGTGTGATCTTCTCAGGCAACTTCGAACCCCGCTTTTCGGATGCGTTCGCCGATGACGTTGCGGTCTACAGGCGTTGCCTCATCGAAGGTCGCCTCGCCCTTCGCGAGGTCCACCTTCACGTTGCTGACACCGTCGATGCCGCTGAGGGCCTTCGTGACGGCCATGACGCAGTGGTTGCAGGACATTCCCGTGATCTGGACGGTGGCCATTTCGCTCTCCTTGTATCGGATCTATCTTGCTGGTTTATTATAATCACGGAATGCCTTGATTCCAAACAGAAATCATTTGCTCTTTCCCCTCCTTGTGGTAAAAAATACGGTAAAATTTATTTCGTTCGGGGATTGAGCATAATGAAATACTTGGCAAAACTAGAAGGCATCGTGATCAGGGCGCTTGTCGTCATGATGGCCCTGGTGGTCCTCTTCGCCTCCCTGGACCTGGCTTGGATCATCATCCAGGACCTCAGTACGCCTCCGTACCTGCTTTTTGATGTCAACCGCCTCCTCGAAATCTTCGGGATGTTCCTGCTGGTGCTCATCGGGATCGAGCTGCTGGAATCGATCCGGACGTACCTCGATCACAAGCTCGTTCACGTGGAGATCGTCATGACGGTGGCCTTGATCGCCATCGCCCGCAAGGTGATCATCCTCGACGTGAAGGAACTCGATGGCCTCAAGCTCATCGGGATCGGAGTGATCATCGTCGCCTTGGCCGGCGGTTACGTCTATATCAGGCGCTGCTACCGGGACGGAAGCATCTGTGTGCCGGAGAGGCGCGAAGAGTAAATCCGCTTTGAAATCGTGGGATTTTCGGGTATAGTGCGTCCTGTTTTCCTGTTTAACCAACGAAAGAGGAGGGATGAGGGGATATGATCTACAACGAAGAATTCGAAACACTGCCCCGCGAGGCACTGGAGGCGTTGCAGGTCAAAAGGCTCCAGCAGGTCGTGCAGCGCGTCTATCACACCGTGGGGTTCTACAAGCGGACCTTCGACAACGCCGGCATCAAGCCCGACGATATCAAATCCCTCGACGACCTGAAAAGGCTCCCCTTCACGACCAAGCAGGACCTGCGGGACAACTACCCCTACGGCCTTTTCGCCGTCCCCATGTCGAGTGTCGTCCGGGTCCATGCCTCCTCGGGTACCACGGGCCGCTCCACCGTCGTGGGCTACACAAAGCGCGACATCGACACCTGGTCCGAGCTCATGGCCCGATGCTTCGTCATGGCGGGTCTCACGAAGAACGACATCATCCACAACGCTTACGGCTACGGCCTCTTCACGGGCGGCCTCGGGGCCCATTACGGGGCCGAGAGGCTCGGGGCGAGCGTCATCCCCATGTCGGGCGGCAACACGAAGCGCCAGATCATGATCCTCCAGGACTTCGGTCCCACGGCCATCTGCGCCACCCCCTCCTATACCCTCTACCTGGCCGAGCAGGGCGAGGAGATGGGCGTCGACATGCGCTCCCTGAAGCTGCGGGTGGGCATCCTGGGCGCCGAGCCCTGGAGCGAGAAGATGCGCGCGCAAATCGAGGACAAGCTCAACATCACGGCCCTCGACATCTACGGGCTCTCCGAGGTCATGGGGCCCGGCGTCTCCATGGAGTGCATCGAGGCCAAGCAGGGGCTCCATGTCTACGAGGATCACTTCATCGCCGAGATCATCAACCCCGAGACGGGAGAAGTGTTGCCCGAGGGTGAGGTCGGCGAGCTCGTCTTCACGACGATCACCAAGGAGGCCTTCCCGCTCATCCGCTACCGCACGCGCGATGTCTCGCGGCTCGTGAAGGCGCCCTGCAAGTGCGGCCGCACCCACGTCCGCATGGACCGCGTCACGGGCCGCAGCGACGACATGCTCATTATCCGCGGGGTGAATGTCTACCCCTCCCAGATCGAGGGCGTGCTGCTCAACATCCCGGGTCTCGAGCCCCACTATATGCTCATCGTGGACCGCGAGGGCAATCTCGACACCCTGGAAGTCCAGGTCGAGGTCGGCGAGAAGTTCTTCTCCGAGACGGGCGAGGTCAAGGTCCTCCAGGAGATCAGCCGGCGCATCTCGAAGGACATCAAGGACTACCTGGGCGTCTCGACCAAGGTGAAGCTCGTGGAGCCCAAGACGATCCAGCGTTTCGAGGGCAAGGCGAAGCGCGTCATCGACAAGCGCAACATCTGAGACCGAGCAAAGGGGGTGCATCCATGAACAAGGTCGAGCAGATTTCCATATTCCTCGAGAACAAGCCGGGCGGGCTGGAGTTGGTGACACGGGTCCTGCGGGATGCCGCCATCAACATCCGGGCACTGTCGCTTGCCGACACCTCCGATTTCGGGGTGCTCCGCCTGATCGTCAACGATGCGGAGAAGGCTAAGCAGGTCCTGAAAGAAAACGGCTTTACCGTCGGCCGTACGAGTGTCGTCGCCGTGCTTGTGCCCGACCGTCCGGGCGGGCTTCACGGCATTCTCGAGGTCCTGTCGAAGGAGAAGGTCAACGTGGAGTACATGTACGCCTATGTCGAGCGAAGCGGCGAGCACGCCATCATCATTTTCCGCTTCAACGCAACGGACCGCGCCATCGATGTCCTGACAAAGAGCGGGTTCACGGTGTTGCCGGGGGAGAAGGTCTACAGCCTCTAGAGCCCGCTACCTTGATCTTCCTTTCCCTCGAGGGGAGAGGACTGGGGTGAGGGTGAATAATCCCATTCCTGTTAAATCCCCCTCTTTTCCCCTTTTATAAAGGGGGATGCAAGGGGGATTTGTTTTAGGGGGCGAATATGGACGAGAAGGTTTTCGAAGCCCTGCGCGAGCGGGTGAAGAGCGAGCCCTATGCGAAGATGCTGGGGCTCGAACTCGTGAAGGTCGCAAGCGGCTACGCGCTCATCCGTATGGCCTTCAACGAGACCCACCACAATATCTACGGCCGCTGCCACGGCGGGGCCATCTTCTCGCTCATTGACGAGGCCTTCCAGATCGCCTCGAACTCCAGCGGGAAAATCGAGATCGCCCTC
>JGI20214J51088_10000499_pt1 | contig 27342 bp, 13 predicted proteins | sample WetSurMetagenome_FD_51088 | JGI IMG/M metagenome (IMG submission 51088) | reverse complement strand
TTGTTATGAGAGATCTCTTCACCATGCCAAAGACCATGGGACAATTGGCTGTAGTACAATTTTTTTCCTGGTTTGCTCTTTTTTCGATGTGGATTTATACAACTTCAGCAGTAACAAGTCACATATACGGTACTAAGGATCCTACAAGTGAACTTTATAATCAGGGTGCAAACTGGGTCGGCCTGCTTTTCGGTGTTTATAACGGCTTTGCCGCACTCGTTGCTTTTCTTCTTCCTTTGCTTGCTAAACTTACTAACAGAAGGGTTACTCATTCTATCAGCCTTGTGGCAGGTGGATTAGGCCTGATATCAATTATTCTGTTCCATACTCCTCATTTGTTATTGGTATCTATGATCGGTATCGGACTTGCTTGGGCAAGTATCCTTGCAATGCCATATGCAATACTGACAGGATCACTTCCTGTAAATAAGATGGGTACATACATGGGCATTTTTAATTTCTTCATAGTAATTCCACAAATTCTGGCTGCAAGTATACTGGGATTTCTTGTCAGAGATGTTTTTCATGGAGAAAGTATATATGCCCTTGTCACAGGTGGAATTTCGATGTTCATAGCTGCAGTCCTCATTCTGTTTGTGAAAGATGCTGATGAGGCAAAATCAAAACAATTATAATGAGTATACATGCCTGTATTTTTGATCTTGACGGAGTATTAGTGGATACTGCAAAGTATCATTTTCTGGCATGGAAGAGACTTACCGATCAGCTTGGTATTCCTTTTACAGAAAAAGATAATGAACGGCTTAAGGGAGTCAGCAGAATGGATTCTCTTGAGATTATTCTGGAAATTGGCGACCTCAAAATGGATCCTCGGCAAAAGACCGAATATGCAACTCTAAAGAATAACTGGTACAAAGATTATATAGGAAGGATGACACCTGATGAGATATTACCCGGATGCCTGGAGTTTATTAAAGAGTTGAAATTAGCAGATATTAAGGTGGCTATAGGATCTTCAAGTAAGAATACTTTGATGATCCTTAAGCAGGTTGGCATTATAGAATTATTCGATGCCATTGCAGACGGGAATATCATAAGTAAGGCAAAACCCGATCCTGAGGTATTCATCAAAGCTGCAAATATGGTTGGCTGCAAACCGGCAAATTGTATAGTATTTGAAGATGCGTTGGCAGGAGTAGAGGCTGCCCTTAATGCAGGAATGATATGTGTTGGTGTCGGATCTGCAAAGGTTTTAACAAAGGCTCATTTTGTAGTTTCCGGATTAAATGAAATGACCCTTAAAAAATTAAAAAGTATTGAAAAAGATAGCCGATTATGAATAACTATTACAGAAAGGATAAGTGGCTGATCATCGAAGATGGATTCCACCCTGAAATGAACAGGGAATCGGAAAGCATCTTTTCATTAGGGAATGGTTATATGGGCCAGAGAGCCAATTTTGAAGAACAATATTCAGGGGATAGCCTGCAGGGAACTTATGTTGCAGGGGTATATTATCCTGATAAAACAAGGGTCGGCTGGTGGAAAAATGGTTATCCTGAATATTTTGCAAAGGTCCTTAATACTCCTAACTGGATAGGAATAGATCTATCGGTAAATGGAAAAGAAGTCAACTTATCCTCAGCAAAAATTATCTCTTTTTCCAGAATCCTCAATATGAAAGAAGGCTATCTCGAAAGATCCTTTAAAATCCATGTCTCGAGGAGTAAGACAATTGAAATAAATTCCAGAAGATTTATCAGTATGGCTGAAACTGATCTGGGATTAATAAAATATTCGGTAAAATCTGTAGATTTTGAAGGCCGACTTGACTTCGGGGTTTATTTAAATGCGGATGTCAGAAATGAAGATACCAATTTTGGTAAAAAATTCTGGAAAGAGGTTAGAAGAGAAGTGAAGGCAGGATCAGGTTATCTGATTACAAAAACCTTGAAAACAGATTTCCACGTTGCGACAGGAATGAATTTTATTTTTGAAAAGGATAATGAAACTATTCCGGTAACGCCTGATATTGTCAGTCGCGAAAAATACATATCTAACACATTCACTGTCAGTATAAAGCCGGGAGAAGAGTGCACCCTATATAAATATGTCTCTGTTCTTTCTTCGCTTAATAGTCCAAAGGAATTATTAGCTGATGATTTAAAACAGCGTTTAAAGGAAGCAGTAGCTAAAGGATACAATAAATTGTTTCAGGATCATGTGGAGGCGTGGGAGAATATCTGGTCTACATCAGATGTGGTGATTGAGGGTGATATAGCTGCCCAGCAGGCAATACGGTTTAATATTTTTCATCTTAACCAGACTTATACCGGGAAAGATGAAAGATTAAATATTGGTCCGAAGGGTTTTACCGGGGAAAAATACGGTGGATGTACCTACTGGGATACAGAAGCTTTTGGACTGCCCTTCTTTCTGAAAACAGCAGATCAGAAAGTAGGAAGAAATCTTTTGTTATACCGTTATAAGCATCTTGAAAAAAGTGTCGCCAACGCTGAGAAACTTGGATTTAAAAATGGCGCTGCATTGTATCCGATGGTGACAATGAATGGGGAAGAGTGTCATAACGAATGGGAAATTACATTTGAGGAAATTCATCGAAACGGGGCAATAGCCTTTGCTGTATTTAACTATATCAGACATACTGGTGACAAAGAATACATGTCAGATTACGGACTTGAGGTGCTGATTGGAATATCCCGGTTCTGGAGCCAGAGGACTACATATTCACAAAACCTGAAAAAATATGTGATCCTTGGAGTTACCGGTCCAAATGAATATGAAAATAACGTTAATAATAATTGGTATACCAATACTTTGGCTGTATGGACATTATCATATTGCCTTCAAAACATTGAGATCCTTAAAGTTGAGAATTCGGGTAAGTTAAAAGCTCTTTTTGAAAAAACAAATTTCAACTACGAGTCAGAAACTTCAAGGTGGAAAATGCTTATCAGTGAAATGTACTTTCCATTTGATCCTAAAAACAATATCTTCCTTCAGCAGGATGGATTTCTTGACAAGGAATTAATGCCGGCAAATGAAATCCCTGCCGATGAAAAACCAATAAATCAGCACTGGTCATGGGACAGGATTTTAAGATCATGCTTTATAAAACAGGCTGATGTCATACAGGGATTATATTTCTTTGAAGATAAGTTTGATACGGAGACAATAAGGCGAAATTTCGATTTCTATGAGCCAATGACTGTTCACGAATCTTCATTATCTGCATGTATTCACTCAATCATTGCTTCAAGAATCGGGAGAATAGAAAAGGCCTATGAGCTTTATCTCCGTACTGCCAGACTGGATCTGGATGATTATAATTCAGAGGTCTCTGATGGATTGCATATAACCAGCATGGCAGGAACATGGCTTGCAATAGTCGAGGGTTTCGGGGGGATGAGGATTCAGGATAATGCTATCCGACTTAATCCTTTCATTCCTATTAAATGGCAGTCATACTCATTTAATTCCCGATTCCGGGGAGTCCTTTTTAAAGTTAAAGTAACAAAAACAGATGTGATTGTAAATAATCTTTCCGAAGATGCATTGCAATTGATAATATGGGGAAAAAACTATCAACTGGAAGGATCAGAAAATCTGGTAGTTAAACTGCAAATGGACTTTCCCGCTTGAAAAATATTTGTAAAGCACTCAATTAAAAGAAATATCACTAATTAATCAGATTATGGAAAAATTGTTTATATGGGCTGCTGCTCTGATACTTGCAATTGTATTTGTACTGGCAGGATGTTCATTTTTAGGAAGGAAGAAGGAAGTTAAACCTTTTATATCCGAAGTAATACATCCTGAGTGGTCAGGAAGTTCGGTTTTGTATGAAGTTAATGTCAGACAGTATACGCCCGAGGGAACTTTCAATGCGTTTGCAGAACATCTGCCCAGATTAAAAGCATTGGGGGTGGATGTATTATGGTTCATGCCAACTTTCCCGATCGGTGTTCTGAACAGGAAAGGAGAACTTGGGAGCTATTACTCTGTAAAAGACTATATGGATGTAAATCCTGCCTTTGGAACCCTTGACGATTTTAAAACCATGTTAAATAAGGCTCATGAACTTGGTATGCATGTAATGCTGGACTGGGTGCCTAATCATACTTCATGGGACAATAAGCTTACTATTGATCATCCCGAATGGTATATAAAGGATTCTTCAGGGAAATTCACTCCTCCAATCGGAACTGACTGGACCGATGTAATTCAGCTTGACTGGTCACGGAAAGGACTTCAGGATTACATGATTGAAGCACTCTCTTTCTGGACAAAGATGGGTGTCGATGGTTTTCGTGTTGATCATCCCCATAACACACCAAAAGAATTCTGGGAAAGAGCAAGGGTAGAACTTACAGCGATTAAACCTGTTCTCTTATTGGCTGAAATTGAAGATCCAGCTTTCCTTGTGAAAGGGTTTGACATGAATTACGCATGGGAATTGCATCACCTTATGAACAGTTTGGCTCAGGGAAAGGATAGTGTAAATAAACTGGCTAAGTATTATAACAAGGAATGGTCAGTATATCCGAATAATGCATACAGGCTTCAGTTCCTTACCAACCATGACGAAAACTCATGGGCCGGAACCATTGATTCATTAATGGGTGATGCCCAACAGATATTTGCTGTCTTAATCTTTACTGCCCAGGGTGTCCCTTTGATTTACAGCGGACAGGAAGTATGTCTTGACAAAAAGTTAAAATTCTTTGTTCGGGATACTATAGAATGGGACACGTGTAGTCTGACCGGATTTTATAAGAATATGATTTTATTAAAGAAACAAAATAAGGCACTCTGGAATGGAGATTTTGGAGCCCCAATGGTAAGGCTGAATACCAACAAAGACAACAGAGTCTTTGCCTTTTACAGGGAGAAAGACAATAACAGAATTATAGTCTTTTTAAATCTCAGTAAAAAGAGTATAGCGTTAAAACCCGATCTTGAAAATTTGGAAGGGGAATATTCAGAATATTTTACAAAAATGAAAATATCAATTCCATTGAATGACTCACTTCTGCTTGAGCCGTGGGGATATAAAGTATTGGTAAGATAGGACTGAGTGTCAGCCCAATCCCGGGAGATGGAGTGATCTGATTCACTACACACTAAAAACCCTGAAGTTGTATCGAAAGAGATACAAGAACATATTTCTTTTATTCTTTAAAAATAATCAGATTATTTAATTTAATTTAGCAAAAGGCGTATAAAAGAGTATAAAGAAAATGCACAAGGGGCAGGTTACAATAAAGGATATTGCAAAAGAGCTTGGAATTTCTCCATCAACTGTTTCAAAGGCCCTGAAAGGTCATCATGATATTAGCAGTTCGACAAAACAGTCGGTGAAGGATCTTGCTGAAAAATGGAATTATAAACCCGACCAGGTTGCTTTAAGCCTGAAGAGCGGACTGAGTAAAACAATAGGTGTTATCGTACCTGAAATAGTACACTATTTTTTTTCAACAGTAATTAGTGGTATCGAAGATCTGGCATATGATTCAGGATATCATGTGATGTTTTGCCAGTCAAGTGAATTATATGCCAGGGAGGTTAAAGCTGTTGAGACTCTCCTTTCTAACAGGGTTGACGGAATACTTGTGTCAGTTTCCAAAGTGACTTATAAATTTGACCACTTCAAAAAGATCCTTGATAATGGTATTCCACTGGTTTTTTTCGACAGGATCTGTGAAGATATTGATACCGACAGGGTTGTAGTCGATGATGAGATAGGAGCTTATGAAGCAGTAAAGCATCTCATTGAAATTGGCTGTAAAAATATTATTCATCTTTCCGGTCCTCCGAACCTTTTAATAGGAAAGAGCCGTAAAGATGGCTATCTGAGAGCTCTGAGAGAATATAATATACCTTTCAACGCTAACAATATTATAGAGTGCAACACCATGGAGGAGGCATCATTAATTGTTCCGGAATTATTGAACAGAGTTGATAAACCTGATGGGATTTTTGCTGTAAATGATCTGACAGCTGCATCGGCGATGAGAATAGCATTAGACAGAGGATTTAGAGTGCCCGAGGACATTGCAGTAGTGGGATTTACAAGCGGATTGATTTCAGATATAACAAATCCAACCCTTACTTCAGTTGAACAGCATGGATATCTTGTCGGCAGAGAAGCAATCAGGTTGCTGATTGACCGTTTGGAGAATAAAGAGGACTTTCCATCACAAACAAAAATCATTAAAACTGAACTGGTAAAAAAGGGTTCTACATTAAGGAAATAGTTTAATATTAGAATTTCAATAAAAAGATCCCTCCTTATTATCTAAATTTTGTTATTTAGGTACATTCTAAATAACAAAATTCGTATTATTTCAGAAAACGTTTGAAACAAAGTTAATAAGCAATTTCTATCTGGATTATATTCAAGGTAATTATTCATTATCACCATGTTATCCTGAAAAAATTAGTGTTTATTTCATTTTAATTTATTTATAATTCGAATTTAATTTGTAAATTTCGTTAACCGTTAATGTGCATGCAAATCACTATTAAGAAGTACATAATATTTATACCTAATATCTAACCAACCTTAACAAAAATAACTATGGGAACTAATCGAAATTATGTATTACTATGGAGGAGAGGTATTTTATCTCTTCTCATTTTTGGCTTTGCGATCAGCATTGCCTTCGGTCAGGGAAGGACCGTAAAAGGTAAAGTCACTTCCGCAAGTGAAGGAGCACTACCAGGAGTAAACATTGTACTCCAGGGAACAACACAGGGAACCATGACTGACGTTAATGGTGACTATAGTATTGCAGTTCCTGGTACTGAGGCTGTACTGGTATTCTCTTTTATCAGTTATGCCTCTCAATCAATTATCGTTGGCGCACAGGCTATAATTGATGTAGTTCTGGTTCCTGAGGTAAGTACCCTTAATGAAGTTGTGGTTGTAGGGTACGGTTCACAGCGGAAAAAAGATATTACTGGCGCCGTCTCAAATATAAAATCTGAAGAATTCAATAAAGGCGCTATCACCAATGCTGCACAATTGATCGCTGGTAAGGCGGCAGGTGTGATGGTCACAAACAGCAGTGGTGACCCAGGAGCTAATGCCTCTATCCGTATTCGTGGTAATTCTTCGGTAAGAGCAGGTAACGATCCTCTTATTGTTGTGGATGGAGTTCCCCTCTCAGGTGGCAATACTACAGCAGATGGAGACCTTCAGACACTGGGCAGCACATCAAGTGCACGTAACCCGATGAATTTCATTAATTCCAGTGACATTGCAAGTATTGACATTCTTAAAGACGCTTCCGCTACAGCAATTTACGGTTCACGTGGAGCGAATGGTGTAATTATGATTACAACCAAACAAGGCTCAGCTGGCTCCAATGGTATCGAGTACGTCGGTTCTGTTAGTATAGGATCTATTTCTCACAAATTAAAACTTCATAATGCCGCTGAATTCGCCGCGATAGCTCCTACACAGGATCAGGGTGGAAGTGTTGACGCATTGGATGCAATTCTGCAAACCAGTATTTCCCAGAACCACAATTTAGCTTTCAATGGGGGAAATGATAATATGAAATACCGCCTTTCTCTTGGCACTCAGGATCAGCAAGGTATCGTTAAAACAAGCGGTCAGAAGAAATATACTGCAAACCTGAATGTGAATCAGAAGTTTTTTAATAATAGAGTGACATTAAATACTGGTCTTATCTATTCAGTTGTAAATGACAACTATGCTCCTATATCAACAAATGCAGGTTTCGAGGGTAGTCTTATTGGTAATGCTCTTGTGTGGAATCCTACCAGAGCGCTCATTAAACCAGATGGAACTTATGATCAGTTCTCTATTAGTGACACCAACCCGTTGGCTCTTCTTGATTATTTTCATGATAAAGCCAAAACCGATCGGTTTCTCGGGAATATGTCTGCTACAGTTAAAATTATTGAAGGTCTTGAATATAAATTAAATTTAGGCGCTGACCGTTCAACTTCAGAAAGAGGTATTGAAATTTCAAGTTTGTTGAACCGTCAGGATATCCTTGGCCGGGGCTTTGCAAGTGTAATCGGTTTAAATACCAACAGTTTTCTGGTTGAACATACTTTAAACTATAATAAGAGTTTCACCGAGAAGATTCGCTTCACAGGATTATTAGGATATTCCTACCAGACATTCGATCGCGCAGGGAAGACTATTTCAGGCCGTGATTTTGCGTTTGATCAGGTTTCCTACATTAACCAATTGCAGGCAATATCACAAGCCAACAGGAATATCTCTTCCTACAAAGATCCAAAGAATGAATTGCAGTCATATTTTGGCAGGGTGAATTTTAACCTGTTTGAAAAATTCATGTTGACAGCCACAATTCGTGCTGATGGTTCAAGTAAATTTGGTGCCAATAATAAATATGGTTACTTCCCCTCATTTGCTTTTGCTTACCGTCTCTCGGAAGAAAAGTTTATTCCCAAGGTCTTCAATGATTTAAAAGTACGTTTTGGCTGGGGTAAAACAGGCAACCAGGAGTTCCCTGCCGGCGCTTCCCAGGCTCAATACGAAATTACCCGTGACGGTTTAAAAAGATCTCAGTATGATAATCCTGACTTAAAATGGGAAACTTCAACAACTTTAAACCTGGGTATCGACTTCTCATTGTATAATAGCAGAATTTCCGGTTCGGTCGAATATTTCAACAAGCAAACTGTTGACCTGCTCTTTAACGCAGAAGCTGCAATGCCAGGACCTTCAGGAGCCAGAAGATGGACAAACCTTGATGCCACTGTAACCAACAAAGGATTTGAAATTGGTTTAAACGCAATGCTTGTTAAGACTGAAGATATTACCTTCAGTGTTGGGGGTAATGTAAGTTTCCTTCAGAATAAACTGACTAACTTCAGCGGGGTAGTTGAAACCGGTCTTTTAACCGGACAGGGCATATCAGGTACTCCAAGTGAGCGTTTTGTTAATGGCCAGCCGCTTAATGTATTTTACATGTTGGAATTTATGGGCTTAGATGCTTCAGGACTTGGTATTTACAGTGATTCAAAACAATATATACACGATCCCAATCCAAAGACTATTCTTGGTCTCGTTTCCAGTGCGACCTATAAAAACTTCGATCTGTTAGTTAACTTTAATGGTACATTTGGCAACTATCTCTACAATAATACAGCTACAAGTGTACTTGTGGTTAGTAATCCAAGCAAAGGGAGAAATACATCGCCGCTTTACACTATCGCAGGTGAAAGTAATTCTAATGCACTTAAAGCCTCTACGCGATACCTTGAGAAAGGAGATTATTTACGTCTTAACAACCTGACATTAGGTTATACTGTGAAAGGTTCTCCTCTGATTTTTAAATCATTGCGTTTTACCCTGACTGGTCAGAATCTTTTTGTCATCACGAAATTTACCGGATTTGATCCTGAAGTTAATGTAGATAAAAACATTAACGGAGTACCATCGGCTGGTCTTGAGTATACGCCATATCCATCAGCGAGAACATATACGTTCGGAATTAGCGCATCATTTTAAATAATTTAGAAACTTTATATTATGAAAAATATTAAGATAAAAATACCGGCTGCAATTGCAATCATCATTTTTGTATTTGCCGGTTGTTCAAAACTGGATGAAAAACTACAGGACCGGTTAACATTAACACAGGTAGAAGCGGCTAACGCAAGTACTACACCAGACATTTCAGCTCTGTTAACTGAATCGTACAAAACCCTCGCGAACTGGCACGGTCCCTTAAATTCTTTCGTAGGTGATCAGACAGGAGACGAAATGATCGCTCCTACACGCGGAGGTGACTGGGATGATAATGGCGCACTTCGGGTATTACATCAACATAAATGGGATCCAGATAATGCAAACTTAGCTGCTTTCTTTAATGCTTTGGCTTCCGGATTATTTTCCGCAACTGACCTTCTTCAATTCAAGCCAAGTGCACAGCAGGAAGCTGAAGCACGCTACATCAGAGCCTTTTATGTGTTCTGGCTTTGCGACGGATGGGGACAGGTTCCAATGCGTGAACCAGGAGCGCCACTTGCAAATATACCAACAGTTATGACCAGCTCTGAAGCAATTAATTTTGTAATCTCTGAGCTGAAAGCGATTCTGCCCAACCTTCCTGATAATGTTCCGCCTACGCAGGCCTCCAAGGCTGCAGCAAATGCGCTATTAGCCAAAGCATATCTGAATAAGGCAGTTTTTGAAAGCACGGATCGTAAAACATTCACCTTTGGCGCCGAGGATATGAATTCAGCTATTACATATTGTGATGCCATCATTACCTCAGGAAAATATGCACTGGAAGCTAACTATTTCGACAATTTCACCTTCGATAATGGTACAAACTCCTCAGAGTTGATTTTCTGTACCAACAACATTGCAGGCGTTCAGTCAAATAGTATGAGGCCATTTTGGATGTCTGGATTACATTACAATCAAACTCCCAGCGGATGGAACGGATTTACTGCCCTGGCTGATTTTTATAATTCTTTTGATGCTACCGACACACGGAGAGGCATGGAATTACCAGATCTAAAAGCCAAATACGGTTTAAGAGCCGGCTTACTTTTCGGACAACAATACAATAAGGACGGCGTAGCTCTGAAAGATCGTCAGGGTAATCCCTTATCATTTACAATGGAGAGTCCGATTATTGTTTCAGGCGCTCTTCTTGAAGTTAGCGGTATTCGTTTTATGAAATTTATTCCTCCTTCTGCCAACGAAGATGTGCCTGGAAATAAATTTGGATTCTTCAGATATTCCGATGTGATGTTAATGAAAGCCGAAGCATTATTGCGCACTAGTAACGCAAGCGGCGCTTTATCTATTGTGAATGATCTAAGAACTGTTCGTGGAGCCGCTGCCCTGACATCACTCGACGAAGCATCCTTATTGGCTGAAAGAGGTCGTGAATTATACGTAGAAGGCTGGAGACGCAATGACCTGGTACGTTTTGGTAAGTTCCTTGAACCATGGAGTGAAAAAGCAGCTTCTGATCCTAAATATCTGTTATTCCCGTTCCCTTCAGCTCAGATTGTGGCAAATCCGAGTTTAAAGCAAAATCCGGGATACTAGTAAGATTATAATTAGTACAAGGTTAAACAATCGTGTGCTATAGCGATTAAAAAACCAGAATGCAATGCACTCTGGTTTTTTTATTTTTATAATTAATTAAATGGGGCTAAATTCGACCCGTGAATCACAATAACTACGCCTCCAGATTTCTGTAAAATCCCAAAATCGTCAAATCTATGTACAGGATCAAAATTCTATTATTCTTCATTGCACTATCAATAGCCGGTTGCAAGCAGGATAAAAAGGTTGAAATCACTAAAGACACATTGTTCGAGTTGATACCTAAGGAGGCCAGCGGGGTAAATTTCATCAATAAAATAACCGATGAGAAAGCCTCAAATGTATTTCTCTATCGTAATTACTACAACGGCGGAGGAGTTGCTATTGGAGATATCAATAACGATGGCTTGCCTGATATATATCTGACATCCAACCTGGAGAAAAATAAATTGTATCTGAACCTTGGTAACTTTAAGTTTAAAGATATAACAGCCAGTTCAGGAACAGGTGGCGAACATGCATGGTCGACCGGCGTGGTAATGGTTGATATAAATGGGGACGGATTACTGGATATATATGTCTGCAATGCCGGAAACGGTAAGGGTGATAACCGTAAAAATGAACTGTTCATCAATAATGGTGATCTTACTTTTTCTGAAAAAGCTGAAGAATATGGAATAGCAGACGACGGTCTTACAACCCATGCTGTTTTCTTTGATTATGACGGAGATGGCGACCTTGATCTTTTTATACTGAATAACAGTTTCATTCCAGCGAATAGCCTTGAGTTTTCAAACATGCGTGATGTGAGAAGCGAAAACTGGAACGTACCTGAAGCTCTTAAGGGAGGTGGTGATAAACTATACAGAAACGACAATGGCAAATTCAAGGATGTGAGTAAGGAAGCAGGCATTTATGGCAGCCTCATCGCATTTGGAATGGGCGTAACAGTTGGAGATATTAACGGGGATATGTTACCGGATATTTACGTTTCGAATGACTTCTATGAACGCGACTATTTATATATCAATAATGGGGACGGAACTTTTAAAGAAAATATTAAAAATGATATGGGCCATTTGAGCCTTTCCTCAATGGGAGCAGATATGGCTGATATTAATAATGATGGTTTCTCTGATATATGCGTAATTGATATGCTGCCAGAGGAAGATACAAGATTGAAAAAAACCACTGAATTTGAAACATATAATATTTACAAACTTAAAGTAGAACGCGATTTTTATCACCAGTATTTACAAAACACCTTACAGCTAAACAATCGGAATGAAACCTTTTCTGAAATTGCCTTTTACAGCGGTGTGGCACAAACCGACTGGAGCTGGGGACCTCTGATTTTCGATATGGACAATGACGGATACCAGGATATTTTTGTAACCAATGGCATTTATCACGATCTAACCGATCAGGATTTTATTGATTTTTTTTCAAATAAAATTGTCCAGAAAATGATATTATCAGGCGTAAAACAAGCCGTTGACTCGATAATCAACTTAATGCCAAGTGTTCCTATTCCAAATTATGGTTTCAGAAACAATGGTGATCTGACTTTCACAAATAAGAGCGCTGAATGGGGATTGAATACCCCCAGTTTCTCAAATGGCGCAGCTTATGGTGACCTCGATAATGATGGCGATCTTGATTTAATTGTTAATAACGTTAACCAGCCCTGCTTTGTTTACAAGAATTTATCCAATGAAAAAACGGGTAATCATTATCTGAAAGTAAGGCTAAAAGGTGACTCAAAGAATACCTTTGGCATTGGTAGTGTTGTGAATGTCTATTTTGATGGTCAGATTCACAAACGGGAGTTGGTTCCGTCAAGAGGTTTTCAGTCGTCTGTTGACCCGGTTTTGAATTTTGGTTTAGGTCAGAACACCAGGGTGGATTCTGTAAAAGTAATCTGGCCCAATTTCAAAACACAAGTTGTCGATAGTATTAGCGGTGACCAGCTTTTAACATTCGACATCAAGGATGCCATAAAAAAAGAACATTTTATAAGAAGCTGTAAAACCGCATCCAAAAGATTGGTTGAATGCAGCTCCCCATTTGAACCCCATAAAGAGAATTCCTATGTCGATTTTGACTATGAAGGCTTAATTACTCAAATGTCATCACGGGAGGGACCACCAATGGCTGTGGGTGATTTAAACAAGGATGGTCGCGACGACCTCTTTATCGGGGGAGCCACTGGTTACCCCGGACAAATTTATCTTCAGTCACCTGATGGAAAAATGATTCTTCAGAAAAATGATTGCTTTGAGAAAGACAAAAAATATGAGGATACTGCCGCCGGTTTCTTTGACGCAGACGGAGACGGGGATTTGGATCTTTATGTAGGTTCGGGAGGAAACGATAAAGAACCAGAATCTGAGCTATTAAGAGATCGCCTGTATACCAATAATGGTAAAGGCGTATTTGAAAGAGCTGCTGATGCAATTCCGGATTTCAGGTATAATACTTCCGTGGTAGCTCCTTGTGATTTCGACCAGGATGGCGATATTGACCTGTTTGCAGGCAGTTTAAGTGTTTCTCGTATCTATGGCATTAACCCAAAGCACTATCTGCTTGAAAATGATGGACATGGAAAATTCAAGGATGTCACGGAAGCCAAAGCATATAAATTTCGTAATATGGGGATGGTCACAGATGCAATGTGGCAGGATTTAAATAATGATAGTTTGAAAGACCTTGTTGTTACAGGCCAATGGATGGCTCCTGTTATCTATCATAATTCAGGACACGGATTAAGTCCGGTCGCTACATCGCTTGACTCACTGTCAGGATGGTGGAATGCTGTATCAGTTGCCGATTTGAATAATGATGGAAAAATGGACATGGTATTCGGCAACAGGGGTGACAACACTTGCTTAAGAGCAAGCAGATCGGCACCGATAAAAATGTTTGTGAATGATTTTGACAACAATGGCAGCATCGAACAGATATTAACCAGGTATACTGAAGGTAAGGACAAACCTATTGCATTAAAACGAGAGCTTACAGCTCAACTTCCTCATCTCCTGAAGAAAAACATGACGTTTGCCGAATATGCTGAAAAATCCATTTATGAGTTGTTACCGGATGATCTTGCTAAAAAATCCATTAAAAAAGAGGTTAATATCTCTGAAAGTATTGTGGCTTACAACCAGGGCAAAGACCAATATAGAATTGAAGCGCTGCCAAAGGAAATTCAATTTACATGTGTAAATACGATTTTAACAACTGACCTTAATGGCGATAATTATAAAGATATTATTTTAGGTGAAAATAATTTTAGCTTTAAACCGCAGTTCGGAAGACTTGATGCAGGCTTTGCACATCTGATGATGGGAAGTGAAAGTGGTTTTATGAAACCTGAACTGATTGGGATTCCTAACGAGGGAGTAGTTAGAAGCATTAAAGAGATTACAATAAAAAATCAAAAATACATAATACTGGGAATCAACGATGAAAGGCCAAAATTATTTAAAGTTAACAAGTAATATATGTTGCTTTCTGGTGTTGTTAGTTGCCATTGTTGCATGCAATCAAAATGACAAAGAGCAATTTGAAGTGATTCGTTCTTCTGAATCAGGAATTGATTTTGTCAATAAGGTAATTGATAATAGTGACGCTAATATTTTGGATTATCCGTATTTCTACAATGGAGGGGGTGTTTCCGCTGGTGATATCAATAACGACGGGCTGGTTGACTTGTATTTCACTTCAAACCAGGGTCCTAATAAATTATACCTGAATAAAGGCAATATGAAATTTGAGGACATCACTGAATCTGCTGGAGTTGCAGGTCACTCCGATTGGAAAACCGGTGCGGTAATGGCCGATGTAAATGGAGATGGCTTCCTGGATATCTACGTGACGGCAATTGTTGGTGTATGTGGTTTTGAAGGAAGAAATGAACTCTTCATTAACCAGGGAGATGGAACTTTTAAAGAAGAAGCTAGAAAATATGGTCTTGATTTTGCTACCTATTCAGGGTCCGCAGCTTTTTTCGATTATGACAAAGATTGCAATCTTGACATGTACCTTCTGAACCAGGCTGCTCATACAAACGTATCGTACGGTCCAAACACGCCGCAATATCCTCGTAACGACGAATCAGGCGACAGGTTAATGGAGAATCAAGGAGGTCACTTTGTTGATGTCAGTGAAAAAGCAGGTATTCACGATGGCCCTGCAGGCTGCGGACTTGGCTTGGGCATAGCCGATTTTAACAATGATGGATGGGATGATATTTATGTAGGTAACGATTCTCATGAAAACGATTATTATTATATCAACAATGGTGATGGTACTTTTTCTGAACAACTTAAGGAGCATTTCAGCATGATAAGCCGCTCCTCCAGGGGTAATGACATTGCTGATATAAATGGAGATGGCTTTGCCGATATAATAACTGTTGATGCATTACCGGAAGATGAAAAAACACTGAAGGCTTCCAGGGGTGATGATCCTCTTGATTTACAGACTTTTTACGCCAGCTTAGGTTATCATCCACAGTATATGCGCAATATGCTTCAGATTAACAATGGAGGCAAATTCTTCTCTGAAAGAGCTCTGATAGCTGGCGTCGCTGCTACCGATTGGAGCTGGTCTCCCCTGTTTGCTGATCTGGATCAGGATGGTATTTTAGATTTGTTCGTTACAACAGGCATTCATCGCAGACCGTATGATCTGGATTTTATAAAGTTCATTTCAAACAAACAGATCCGGGATAAATTAAATAAAACCCGCTTGGTGGACAATGAAGCGTTAAATCAGATGCCGCATGGTAACGTTCACAATTACGTTTTTCAGGGTGATGGAAAACATTTCACAGACAGATCAGGAGAGTGGATGCCAATTGACACATTAATATCCAATGGCTCAGCGTATACTGATCTTGATAATGATGGAGATCTGGATTTAGTAGTTAATAATTACGGTTCCTCTCCTGTTATTTACCAAAATAGAAACAGTAAAGATTACAACTATCTGAAACTGAAATTTCTTTACAAGGATAAAAACAATTTTGGCATCGGGACAAAAGTCTTAATTTATAGCCAGAATAAATTACAGACACGCCAGCTAAACTGCACGCGCGGGTTCGAGTCTTCTATAGATCCGATTCTTCATTTTGGACTAGGAGCTACAAAAATTATTGATTCGCTGATTATCATCTGGCCAGACAATAATTATCAGAAACTTGAACAGGTAAATGTCAATCAGACTTTGAAAATCAGTCCATCCGGAAACCTGAAACAATTTAACTGGACACGTTTAAACCCCGTTCATGATAAATGGTTTGAAAAGCCTGATACTTCAAAAATCATTGCAGCAGCTCATGAGGAAAACAGTTTCGACGACTTTAAAAGACAAAACTTTATACCTTATAGAATCTCAACTGAAGGTCCGGCATTGGCAATTGGCGATGTTAACGGTGACGGATTGCAGGATGTATATCTGGGCGGAGCAAAATTTTTCCCGGGCAGACTATTTATCCAGACCAAAGAAGGATTCTCTTTAATGAATACACCTGATTTTATTACCGATAAGAATTCGGAAGATGTTGATGCACAGCTTTATGACCTTGACGGGGATGGAGACCTTGATCTGTTTGTGGTATCAGGCGGGGGTGAATTCTACAAACAAAGTCCTGAACTGAAAGACCGTATTTATTTTAATGATGGGAAAGGTCATTTTACAAAAAGAGAAATGGCTGTTCCGGTTTTTATTGAAAACGGTTCTGTTGCACGAATGGCTGATTATGATAATGACGGGGATATCGATATTTTTGTGGCCGGACGAGCTGTCCCTAACCGTTTTGGAGAAATCCCTGATTCTTATCTTTTAGAAAATGACGGGCATGGCTATTTCACAATAAGCAACCAACCTGCATTAAAAAATACCGGGATGGTGACCGATGCTGTGTGGACCGACTTCAACGGGGATAAAATTATTGATCTGATTCTGGTTGGTGAATGGATGTCGCCTCAGTTTTTTATCAATAAAAATGGAACCTTTACCAATGTCACTGAAAAATATCTTCCTGAAAGAATTAAAGGATTGTGGAGAACCATTCAACCCGCAGATGTAAATTCGGATGGAAAAATGGATTATCTGATAGGAAACTGGGGTTTAAACAGTAAATTTCATGCTTCTAGAAAGTTTCCGTTAAAAATGTATGTTGGCGATTTCGATGGAAAGGGTCAGGTAGAAACTCTCATTGCCCTGGAAAAAAACGGGAAATATTATCCGGTTAATACAAAGGATGAAATTGACAGCTTAATGAGAGATAAAACCAGAAAACAATTCCCTTACTATCGTGATTTCGCAGGTAAAACCATGGAACAGGTTTTTGGAAAACAGGTTCTGTCGAAAGCATCGTTACAGGAAGTAAACACATTGGCGTCAGGATACATGAGAAACGATGGGGAAACCTTCACTTTTGTTCCGCTTGATGACGAATTTCAAATCTCTCCTGTAAATCGTTTTTTGGTAGAGGATTTAAATGGGGATGGCAAAAAGGATATTCTTGTGGCTCCGAATTTTCTTGGTGTAACTCCATACCATGGAAGGTTTGTGTCGAATACGGGAACAATACTTTCAGGCGATGGCAGGATTCTGGATGGACTTGAAACCGGGATTAATTTCAGCCGGAAAGAAATCAGAAGAATAACCACAATAACAGTTGATAAGGAACAATATTTGCTTGCTGCACCAAATAATGATTCTCTGTTATGGTATAAAATCAAAAAATAAATAAAAAATGATGCCAACCAACATTTCATTTTTTCCAGCATTCATTTAAGAGGATTTTCTTTTATGAAAAAAATATTTATTTCTATCGGTTTTATAATTCTTCTGATCCTTAGTGGTGTTGTGTTCCTATATACTCGGCCAAGCGATTACCAGGCTCATTTTGCAGTAAAAGCCACTCCTGATATTGCTTATTACCATATTCTGAATTGGGATAAATGGAATCGAGGTCAGTTAGACGCTAAAATTGAAATTATGAGCAAAACACCGGTTAGTAATGTTTCACAAAAAGTAACGGTAAAGGATACAACTTTTATTTTTAACTGGGAATTTAAAAAGCTAAATGATTCAGTTACCATTGTCAGAGCTTTTGTCTCTGATCCTGACCGGAAACTCTATAACCGGTTAACTATTCCATTCACAAATACCCGTTTTAGAGAGGGAGTCAGGAACAATCTGCTTGACATTCAAACAAGATTGGACATAATGCTGGAAAAGTTTCATTATAAATATACGGGTTTTCATCACTTTGAGAAAAGACCCTGTGTTTACATTAACTTAAAAAGCACGATAAAAGGCAAAGCAAGGGCAATGATGTCAATTGTCACAGAGTTGAATCAATTTGTAAAGCAAAATAACCTGGGATTGGATGGCAAACCTTTCCTGGTTTTTAATGATTGGAATGAATCTAAGGATTCAATCAACTTTGATTTTTGCTTTCCAATCTCGAGGATTGATGCTGTTCCGAAGCACCCTGAAATTAAGTTTATGACGGTTGAAGGTATGGATGCACTAAAAACCGATTTCTTCGGAAACTACGGCATGACAGATATTACCTGGTACAATTTAGCTGAAGAAGTGAAAAAGCAGGGTTATCGTAGTAATAATAGACTGATTGAAGTTTATTTTAACGATCCTCATTCAGGTGGTAACGAGCAGGAGTGGAAGGCAGAGATTTATATGGGAATCGAATCAGTAAAATAGAATTAAACTAAGTAAACTTTATATTCAGGGCAATACATTCAGAAGTGTGATAACTTTGCGACTGATAGCCCATTCTTATGAAAAAAATAGTACGCATTTTATGGATTCCTTTGTTGTTGTCTTCCTGTCATTTTGAGGAACAGAAAAAGAGTGAACTATTCACGTTATTACCTTCATCCGCCACCGGGGTTGATTTTAAAAATCAACTGACAGAAAGCGAACAATTTAACATCATTGAATATCTCTATTTCAACAATGGTGCAGGCGTTGCTGCAGGTGATATCAATAATGACGGGCTCGTGGACATGTATTTCACCTCAAATCAGGGTCCCAATAAATTATACCTTAATAAAGGTAATTTGAAATTTGAGGATATCACTGAATCTGCAGGTGTTGCCGGATCTGGTAACTGGAAAACAGGGGTTACAATGGCTGACGTGAATGGTGATGGGTTGCTCGATATTTATGTATGTCAGGTAGGAAAATACAAAAGTATAAAAGGAAGAAACCAGCTATTTATAAACCAGGAAAACCTTACTTTCAAAGAGGAAGCACATGAATATGGCCTTGATTTTCAGGGATTTTCTACCCAGACTGCCTTTTTTGATTATGATAATGATGGCGACCTCGATATGTATCTTCTGAATCATTCGGTTCATTCTTCGCGCAGTTATGGTAATGTCTCATTACGACTGGATCACGATTCGCTTGCAGGTGACAGACTTTACAGAAATGATATTGTTGACGGAAAAAGGATTTTCCATGATGTTACGAAAGAGGCCGGTATCTATAATAGCCAGATCGGTTACGGATTAGGAATAAATGTATGCGATATCAATAATGATGGTTATCCGGATATTTACATTTCAAATGATTTCCATGAAAATGACTATCTGTACATAAACAATAAAAATGGTACTTTTTCAGAACATCTGACTGATTATATACAACATACCAGCAGATCATCAATGGGCAATGATGTAGGGGATATAAATAACGATGGACTGCTGGATATAATTGTTCTGGATATGCTTCCTGATAAAGAAAAAATCCGTAAACAATCAGGTGGGGAAAATGAATATGAACTCTTTATGTTAAAACTAAAAAACGGTTATAATTACCAGTTCGTGCGTAATACACTACAACTCAATTTAGGCGGAGGTATGTTTAGTGAAATAGGACAGTTGGCTGGAGTTTCGTCGACCGATTGGAGCTGGTCGCCTCTATTTTGCGATGTTGACAATGACGGATGGAAAGATCTTTTTATTACAAATGGAATTTATCGTAGGGCAAATGATCTCGATTATGTTAAATTTCTGACAGGAGGAAACAGAAATTTTCTCCCAAGAGATAATAGTAAATTAAGTGATAAAGATTTATATGAGAAGATGCCTCTCTATCCAAATGTCAGTTTCATATTTAAGAATAATGGTGATCTCACCTTTTCGAATATGGCTAAGGACTGGGGAATTACTAAACGGGCCTTTTCAAACGGATGCACGTATGCTGACCTTGATAATGATGGTGACCTCGATCTGATTGTCAACAATATTAATGCTTCTGCATTTATTTACAGAAATAATTCCAAAACAGTTTATGGTAATCATTTTCTCTCGGTAACATTGAAAGGAACAGGTTTGAACACACGTGGAATCGGGGCACGTGTTACTTTATACAGCGGAGGTCAGGAACAGGTTGCCGAACAATTTCCTACAAGAGGGTTTTTATCGGCTACTTCCGATATTTTGCATTTTGGATTGGGGAAGGCAAAATCAATTGATTCACTTGAAGTTCGTTGGCCTGATCTCTCAGAACAAATGATTAAAAATGTGCCGGTTGACACAACTGTCACATTAGATATAATAAATTCCCATAAACCTGTGAGCAGTAATAACCAGAACTTTGAAAAAACAAAATTGTTCTCCTCTATCCTTGTAAAAGGCCTGGAATTTACTCACAGGGAAGATGATTGGGTGGATTTTTACAGAGAAAAGCTGATACCTCACAGCCTTTCAGCAGAAGGTCCGGCTCTTGCTGTCGGGGATGCAAACGGAGACGGTTTACAGGATCTGTTTACGGGAGGTGCAAAAGAACAGACAGCAATGATATTTATTCAACTAAAGGATGGTTCATTCAAATCCCTGAACATCCCTCTTCTGCAGAATGAATATTCACTCGATGTTGTAGATGCAGCATTCTTCGATGCAGACGGAGACGGTGATCAGGATCTGTATATTGTCAGGGGTGGTAATGAAATCATGATTGGGAATCCGATTCTTACCGACCTGCTGTTGATTAATGACGGAAAAGGAGGATTTACGAAAGTTGTCTTACCTCCTGTATCCCATAACGGATCGTGCGTTCAGCCCTGTGATTTTGATGGTGATGGCGACATCGACTTGTTTATAGGATCAAGATCAGTTCCCGGAGCTTATGGCTTGTCACCTGAACAGTTCCTTCTCGAAAACGATGGACATGGCCACTTTAAAGTTATCACAGATGACAGAATCAAAGCCTTTAAGAACATTGGCATGGTTACCGATGCTGTTTGGATGGATTGGGATAAGGACGGAAAACAAGATCTTGTAATAGTTGGAGAATGGATGAAGGTGTGCATATTCAGAAATGATAATGGACATTTTACAGAGGTAACACGCGTAGCCGGACTTGATGAAACATCAGGATGGTGGAACTGCATAAATATTGCCGATGTCAACGGCGATGGAAATATGGATCTTATTGGAGGGAATTTAGGACTTAATTCTATACTGAAGGCATCAACGAAAGAACCGGTAGAAATGTTCCTGAATGATTTTGATAACAACGGATCTATTGATCAGATTATTTGTTCATATCAGGATGGCGTAAGCTACCCTGTTGCCTCACTCGATGAACTGGAAAGTCAGATTGCAGGATTTGAAAAAAAATATCCCCATTATTCTGATTTTGGAGGCAAAACTGTGTATAATATATTCGGCAAAAAGGCGATTGATCAGTCGATATTAAAAAGTACGGTACTGTTTGAAAGTTGCCTGTTCATGAATAATGGTAATGGTACCTTTAAAATTAATAAACTACCCACCTATGCGCAGTTTTCACCAGTTCGTGATATTGTGGCAGAAGATATTGACAAGGATGGGATCCAGGATCTTATACTTGCCGGTAATGATTATGCCGTGAGACCTTCATATGGTCGTTATGATGCCAGTTATGGATGGTGTTTATTGGGAGATGGTGATAGGTATAAGGCTCTTTTACCGGTAAATAGCGGTCTGAAGATACCAGGAGATGCCAGAAAGATACGTCCTGTTGATATTTCCGGAAAACACTACATGGTGGTTGGTATAAATGATGGAAATCTTCAGGTAATTAAACTTCTGAAGTAATTTGAATCTGATTGGACATAGCTGCAATAATATGAAGTGAGAAGAGACTGACTTTTTTTTTTAAAAATCCAAGATTTATTCAGGAAGCATTTCCATATTTGATATTAATCCAAAATATGTTATTTGTCAACATTTTTTTAAGAAAAAATCTATATTTTTAGCTCGCTTATTAAACGATAGAATTTAATTCAAAATATTATCTAAAACCATCACAGCTATGAATGTTCCTGAAAATTTACTGTACACTAAAGACCATGAATGGCTTAGAATTGAAGGTAATCTGGGCTATGTCGGAATTACTGATTTCGCACAGGGAGAATTAGGCGATATCGTATTCGTTGAAATAGAAACCGTTGGAGAGACACTTTCCAAAGAGGAGGTATTTGGTACTATTGAAGCAGTTAAAACAGTATCAGATTTGTTCATGCCTGTTGGCGGAGAGATTCTTGAGGTAAATCCTGCTCTGGAAGAATCACCCGATGTTATTAATAAAGATCCTTATGGCAAAGGATGGATAGTAAAGATAGCGATCAGCAACCCTTCTGAGGTTAATGACATGTTGTCTCCCGAAAAATATGCTACTCTGTCAGGAGTATAGTTTAGACTACAAATACTTCTAAATCAGGATAAATCCCTGTATATATGTTTTCCTGGCATAAATTGTCGTGGTTCACTCTGATAATAATATTATGCCTTTATCTTTTTTTCCCTTCTGGCTTTTCCGCGAACGACGGTTGGTATTATGCAGCATCAATTAAATATGGCAGCGAAATATTTCAACCGCATCATCTTTTATACAATGCCATTGGACTGGTTTTTTCATGGTTGCCTTCAAAGGCGGGATTTGAAATCATTTCATGCCTGAAAGCCCTGAATGCATTTTTTGCATTCTTAGCACTTGTTGTAATTCAACATATTTTATACTATTTTAAACTAACTGACAAACAGGTGGTTTTAACTACCTGTCTGGTAGGCTTATCATTTTCAGTACTCCGTTATGCAACAGAAAATGAGACATATATTGTACCACTTTTCTTTGCACTTCTTGCATCATTCAATTACCTAAAATATATTACAGACGGTAGACGCACCCATGCTCTGTATTCAGGCCTGTGGGCAGCTGTCTCTGTCCTGTTTCACCAGATTTATATTTTCTGGTGGTTTGGGCTTCTGATAGGGGTAATTATTGAGAAAAGGAAAAAGCCAGCACTTCTCTATCTCATTATTTCAATGATTGGCCCACTCTGTTACATACTTGTTTATCTGACATATAAAGGTACTGCAGATTGGCATACATTAACTGATTTTATTCTTGGAGATTTCAGGGGAAATGCACGACTGGGATTATCACTGAAGGGAATATTTCTTTCACTTATAAATTTAATCAGAAGCTTTATCCAGGTCCACGGGTATATTTTTAATTTGGTAAGAGAAAGTCTTCTTTTTGCAATCCCCGGAATTGTTTCATTGTTCTTTGTGTTTTTTGCTTTCCTGAATTTTCCAGAGAGAAGTAAAACCAATATGTCGCATCAGTTTTATACAATACATATTCTGATATTGGTTTTTCAATTTGTATTTGCAGTTTTTTCGTTTGGTAATGCCGAGTTTATGATGATGGTCCCGGCCCTGGTATTTTTACTTGTTCCATTCTTTGCTTTAAACTATGAAAAATTTCTGCTCCGGATTTTGATTGCCATGGCAGTCTGGAATATTTCATATGGTCTAATTCCGCTTCATTCTAAAAGTCAGGTGCAGGAACAGTTTCTCTGTGAAGCAGAATTGACGAAGAGGAATATAATTATTGTTGCGTCAGATGATCAGCTGATAAAAAATATGCTTTTTTATAAGACAGGGAATAATAATATGAAGAACATTTATAAATCTCCGGCTGTCCTTAAAATTAATGGAAAAGATCCCCGAATCCTTGAAACCGTTATTGATAGTGCGTTAAGCGCAGGTACTGAAATATATACCAATTGTTTAGATGAGGAAGCCATGTCAAGGTTTTCGATCATGGAAGGAACCGGGAACAAAGATTTTTTCCGAAATTATGAGACAATATTAATAAAATCATGGAAGCTGATTACCGGAACCAGGTCTGTATTTATGGTTAAAAGAAAGCTTAAAAACAGGTAGTTAAAGAGTCTTTTTTACTTCGAATTCCTGATAACCTTCAACTACATCTCCCATTTTTATATCGTTGAAATTATGGATATTAAGTCCGCATTCATATCCTCCTACGACTTCTTTCACATCATCTTTAAATCGTTTGAGAGATCCAAGTTCACCTGTGTAGATCACAATGCCATCCCTTATTATTCTGACCCGTGTATTCCTGGTAATTTTCCCCTCTTTAACATAACAGCCGGCTACTGTTCCTACTTTCGTGACCTTGAATACTTCGCGTATTTCAAGTGTAGCAACAATCTCTTCTTTAACTTCCGGCATGAGCATACCTTCCATTGCAGATCGTATTTCCTCTATAGCATTATAGATGATTGAATATAAACGCACATCAATCTCTTCTTTTTCAGCAAGTTTGCGAGCACTTAAAGAAGGTCGTACCTGGAAGCCTACAATGATTGCGTTAGATGCGGCTGCAAGGAGAACATCCGATTCTGATATTTGTCCAACTGCTTTATGAATTATGTTAAGCTGGATTTCAGGTGTCGAAAGCTTAATGAGTGAGTCGCTAAGAGCTTCAACAGAACCATCAACATCACCTTTAACAATAATATTAAGCTCCTGGAAGTTACCAATAGCAATTCTTCTGCCTATTTCATCGAGAGTAATATGTTTCTGAGTTCTAAGTCCCTGTTCTCTCTGAAGCTGTGCCCTCTTTGTTGCAATATCTTTTGCCTCATGGTCACTCTCCATCACATTGAATTTATCACCGGCCTGAGGTGCACCGTTTAATCCCAGGATAAGGGTGGGGGTAGCGGGACCAACAAGTTCAACTTTGTGTCCTCTTTCATTGTACATGGCTTTTACACGTCCAAAGCAACTGCCTGCAAGAACTATATCCCCGATTTTGAGCGTACCCGCTTTGACAAGGACAGTCGCAGTAAATCCTCTTCCTTTATCGAGAGATGATTCAATAACAGTTCCCAGAGCAGGTTTGTCAGGATTTGCCTTAAGATCCAGCATTTCAGCTTCAAGCAGGATTTTGTCAAGAAGGATATCAATATTAAGACCGCTTTTTGCTGAAATCTCCTGGGATTGAAATTTGCCTCCCCAGTCCTCTACGAGATAATTCATTGCTGCCAGAGCCTCTTTTATCTTATCCGGGTTAGCTGTTGGTTTATCGATTTTATTAATAGCGAAAATAATGGGAACACCTGCTGCAGAAGCATGATTTATTGCTTCTCTGGTTTGAGGCATAACACCATCATCAGCGGCAACAACAATAATTGCAATGTCGGTGATTTGTGCACCACGGGCACGCATGGCTGTAAATGCCTCATGACCCGGTGTATCAAGGAATGTTATCTGACGTCCATCCTGAAGTATAACTCCGTATGCTCCGATATGTTGAGTAATGCCACCGGCTTCACCTGCAATTACGTTGGTATTCCGTATATAATCAAGCAATTTGGTTTTTCCGTGATCGACATGGCCCATTACAGTAACAATCGGAGGTCTTGGTTTAAGGTCTTTCTCATCATCTTCAACTTCCCTTACTGCTTCCTGTAATTCAGCGCTGACAAATTCAACCGTGAATCCAAATTCGTCGGCAAGAATAGCCATTGTTTCAGCATCGAGACGCTGGTTAATTGAAACAAAAAGCCCAAGATTCATACAGGTTGAAATTATCTCGGTAACAGCTATATTCATCATCGATGCAAGTTCATTGACCGACACGAATTCAGTTACTTTAAGAATATTCTTATCCTGTTCAATCTTATCAACTACCTCTTTATGTTTCTGGCTTACTGCTTCCCTTTTATCTCTCCTGTATCTCGAACCCTTTGATTTGCCTTTTGTGGTAAGCCTGGCAAGTGTCTCTTTAATCTGCTTCTGAACTTCTTCCTCATTCACCTCAGCCCTGACAGGTCTTTTTTTGACTACCTTCTTAGTGACTGTTTTATCTTTTTTATCGGTAGTGATTGGTTTAACAACAGGTGCACCTTCTTTTTCCTTTAGAATTCTTTTTCTTCTTTTCTTTCTTCGGAAATCAGAATCGCCACCCACCCTGACAGGCTGAAATGGAGTGCTTTTCTTTTTCTCTTCAACAGGTAAATCTATTCTTCCGACAACTCTTGGTCCGACCAGTTTCTTAAAGTCAGTTTTATAAAGTGAGACAATATCCTCGTCAGGTATATTAATTAAAATGTCATCGATTATATCCGGAACAAGGAGTTCCTCAATCAATGGCTCAGGGATAGTTTCTTCAATGATTTCAGGTTCTTTCTTCTCTGTCGGTTTTGGTTCTTCATGTTTTGGGATATCTTTTTCTTTGACTTTCTGCTTAACAGTATCTTTTGATTTCTCCTTTTTTACCTCTTTTTTTGCTGGCCTGGTCTCTTTATCAAGATTGTCAAGATCTATTTTACCAACGATACGAAGGTCAATATTTGTCTTGGTTTTATTTTCTTCAACAGGAACAGTGATAACAGGGATTTCCTTTTCAGGGGCAGGCTTTTGCTTTTCAACTTTTTCTGGTTCAACAGGAGGAGCGGAAGGTTTTTGAACAGGTTCTTCTTTTGGAGGAACAGGTTTCTCAATCTTTGGCTTTAGCGTTTTTTCAAGATCAATTTTACCAACAAGCTTTATGTCGGGTTTTTTGAATTCGGTCTTGATATCCACTGTTGTTTTAATGCCAAAAGAATCTTTAACCAGAATATCATCATCCTTTTCAGACTCCTCAGTTTCAAGTTTCTCGGAAAAGTCATCAATTGACACAGTTTCTTTCTTTCTGTGGAGATCTTTAAGGATTAGTTTTTCAGATTCCTTTTTTACACTGATATCTGTACTAAATTCTTTAACAAGCAAAATATAAGCTTCATGGGGTAGTTTAGTATTTGGGTTTGGATCAAGATCGAACCCTTTCTTGTGCAGAAATTCCACAATAGTGGATATTCCCACATTGAATTCGCGGGCTGCTTTGCTTAATCTTGTAACCTTAATATCCTCTGTCATAAATATGCCTTGCCTTTATTA
>JGI20214J51088_10000498_pt1 | contig 27364 bp, 18 predicted proteins | sample WetSurMetagenome_FD_51088 | JGI IMG/M metagenome (IMG submission 51088) | reverse complement strand
AATTAAGAATTAAGAATTAGTAGTATAAATTAACAAATATTCTTCTGTTCAGGAATCTTTGAGAAGCTTCCTTATTTTTCTGGTATACAGTTCCTCCGGAAACAGATCTTCATACTCCCTGAACAGGTCCTTGTCCATATCGACAGCAAGTGAAAGATGACGGTAGGCTTTCTCTCCATTACCTGTATGAAGATATAATGAGGCCAGTAAAAAATCAATACCTGGTACATCACCGGTAATCTTGTATGCATGCTGAAGGTAAGGCAGCGCCTTGTCAATAAGGTTTTCCTTTAATATCATTTTCCCAAGGTCAGCCCATACTTCATCATAGTAAGCGTCCAGTTTCAGTGCCTCACGGAAACACCTCATGGCAGCTTTCTTCTCTCCTTTACTATAATGTGCTTTCCCAAGGAGATACCAGATCTCAGGATTCTCATCATCGAGACGGACTGCTTTTCTGAAAAATATCAGGCTATCATCGGTATTTCCGGTATTAAGTGCGATTATTCCCAGGCCAAACCACGGATCAGCAAATTCGGGAGCAATCTCGATAGCTTCCTGATAATACTTCCGGGCCATNGTTATCTCCCCTCCCTTTTCATAGCATTCCGCCAGATATGTCATTGCCTCAAAGCTTTCGGGTTCATTTTCGAGGTACTCGTGGTAAACAGGAATTGCCTCTGAATACCGTTCAAGATTACTGAGAATATTCCCTTTATTAAAAAGCGCAAAAGTATTCTGTGAGTTTATGGCCAGGGCATAATCATATGCCTCCATGGCTTTCTCATACGATTCCAGTTTATTATAAATTATTCCCAGATTATACCATGCACTGTCTGAAAATGGTTCTTCCTCGAGATATATCAGATAGTTTTTGATACTGTTCTCAAAATCTTCAATTTTCTCATATGCATATGCCAGATCGTAAAGATGAGCCTTAAACTCAGGTTCCATTTCAACCAGTCTTTCCATATATGGAATCAGAGGTTCATAGTAATTGAGATTCTGGAGCACTGAAGTAATTGCAAAGAGAATATTTTCGATGTCCTCAGAATCGAGAGTCAGCGAATAATCAAACATCCTTTTTGCACCCTGAATGTCACCAAGCATTCCCAGCGCTGTTCCTTTTGCAATGTATATTTCATGATTCCCCGGTTCAATACTTTCAAGTTTTTTAAGAATCCTGAGTGCTTCGACAGCCCGTCCTTTATCGAGCAACACCCGCGCTTTTCTCAACTGTATTGAAACTGAATTAGGATGTTGTTCGGTAGCCAGAGTTGCTGCCTCANAAGCCTTGGAAGAATTATTGCTCTCGATATAATAGTCTATAATTGTCTCAAATTCAATAACATCAAAAAANTAACTTTCATTATTTTTTTTCATCTTCTCAAACTTCTGTACCGCCTGCTTTACCTCTTCCTCATAGGAAAACCCGAACTTATCATCTTCCATTGGTTACAAAAATATGAATACAAAATTAACACTATTTTTAATAAGGCAATTTACATAAAAATTCAATTATCAACATTTCAATTTTTTTTTAACCATTTAAAATACAGACAAATACATAAAAACCTAAGTTATTCTTTTTTATTTTTAAAATTATACGCAACCTCATGGAGCAATTATTCATCTATTACTTGTAACCAATTTTATTAAAATATAAAACCCTATTTACCCTAGAATTAACCTAAATTCTACCTTCGAAGAACCGGGCATCCACCCGGTTTTTCATTTTATATTAATATATTTGTTCCTATATCACTAAAGGTAATCATATGAGAAAATCACTATTTGTATATTATATAATATTGATTTTTAGCATTGTAACTCTGTCAACTTGTTTTTCCGGATGTAAAAAGACCGAGAATCCCATAAAGTTCCCCTATGGAACATTTCCGGAGGATACATTGATTAATTTGTCCGACATAAACTCAGCATATGATGACTATAATATTGCATACCAGTTAACAGGAAATTCTCCGATAATATTTTCAAGTAACAGGAAAAGCTCCGGTGGTCAGTTTGATCTTGAGCAGGCAGAATTATCTTTTACATTTGACCAGACAAACGGGAAGTTTAATATGAAGGGCATCATTAGCAATGATCCTTATACAGCCAAACTTATTGAGAAAGCAATTACTTCAGGAAATGATTTCGGACCAAACCATTTTTTCAGCAATACCGACGGATTTGAATATCTGTTGCTTTCTTCAGTGAACGGGAATGGAAATCTCGATCTCNATTATCTTAAAGCTCTTCCGTCGTTTGGAACCTCTCTTCCTGATGTAACAGGACCTTTCCCGGTCACTATTCTGAATTCGGCTTCAGATGATGGCTATATCAGTTTTGATTCAAACAATGACTCAGTTTATTTTACATCTGACAGGGATGGAAATTTTGATGTTTTTCTTCACTCAAGACCCATTGATAAAGATCTCTCCACGTGGTTTAGCCTCCCGTATTCAGCTTCAACAAAAGTTGATATGGTAAACAGTTCAGAAAATGATAAATGTCCGATGATCTTCAAAAATATCATGTTCTTTGTTTCTGACAGACCCGGAGGATTGGGAGGTTTTGATCTGTACTATTCGGTTTTCAAAAACGGTAACTGGAGTTCTCCTATTAACATGGGCCCTGATTTTAATTCATCGTCTGATGAATACAGACCTGTCATCGGGTACCTTCCTGATTTCACGAATTATTTTATTATGTTCTCCTCAAACCGGCCCGGTGGCAAAGGAGGTTATGATCTTTACTTCAGAGGAATTAAGCTACCCAAATAAAGCTACATTTTCTTCATGCAGGCTGTAAGGGTATTGAGTAATAGTCCCACTCTGGTCATTGGACCTACTCCACCCGGTACCGGTGTGATATATGAGCATTTAGGCGCTACATTATCGAAATCCACATCGCCAATCAATTTGAATCCTGATTTTGTATCAGGAGAACTGACACGGGTTGTACCCACATCGATTACTACAGCACCTTCTTTTACCATTCCGGCTTTTACAAATAAAGGTGATCCAATTGCTGAAATAATTATATCTGCATTATGGATAATCGATTCAATATTCTTTGTCCTGCTATGAACTACAGTAACCGAAGCGTCCATCCCCTTTTGTGAGAGCAGTATACTTACCGGTCTCCCGACAATGTTGCTTCGTCCTATCACCACACAATTTTTCCCGGCTGTTTCTATTTTATATCTTTTGATAAGTTCTATAATTCCAAAAGGTGTTGCAGGCAGATATGAGGGAATACCGATCATCATTCTTCCAAGATTAACGGGATGAAAACCATCAGCATCCTTTTCCGGATCAATTGCCTCAATTACCTTATTCTCTGATATATGTGCAGGCAAAGGAAGCTGTACAATGAATCCATCGACATCATCATCGTTGTTAAGGTTTGCAATATGAATCAGCAGGTCAGCCTCTTTCAGGTCATTTCCGAATTTAAGGACTGAGGATTTAAAACCTACTTCTTCACAATCTTTAACTTTGTTTGCAACATAAGTCTGGCTGGAGCCATTATCCCCAACAAGAATTGCTGCCAGGTGTGGTACTTTCTTCCCGGCACTCTTAAGTTGGGTAACCTGTAAAGCAATTTCCTGTTTTACTTCGGCTGCAATTTTTTTTCCATCAATTAACCTGTACATTGTAATGATTATTTTTTGCCCATAAGTTTGGCTACATTGCCGCTTTTAGTCATCATTTTCATCATCTTTCGTGTTTCATCGAACTGTTTCAGAAGTTTGTTTACTTCCTGAACACTTGTTCCGCTTCCCATTGCGATTCTTTTGCGTCTGCTGCCATTAAGAACGACCGGATTAACTCTCTCCCCGGGGGTCATACTCTTAATAATTGCCTCAATCCCCTTAAAAGCATTATCATCAATATCAAGATCTTTAACAGCCTTCCCAACACCAGGGATCATCGCCATAAGATCTTTTACATTCCCCATTTTTTTTATCTGTTGTATCTGGGAAATAAAATCATTAAAATCGAACTGATCCTTGGCTATTCTCTTTTGCAGCTTCCTGGCTTCTTCAGAATCAAATTGCTCCTGTGCTTTCTCAACGAGAGAAACAATATCACCCATCCCGAGAATCCTGTCAGCCATCCTCGACGGATAGAAAATATCAATAGCATCCATTTTCTCGCCTGAACTGACGAACTTGATCGGCTTGTTAACAACCGACTTAATTGAAAGGGCAGCTCCACCTCTTGTATCACCATCAAGTTTAGTAAGTACAACTCCATCAAAATCAAGACGTTCATTAAACTCTCTGGCAGTATTCACAGCATCCTGCCCGGTCATCGAATCAACTACAAAAAGAATTTCATGAGGATTTACTGCATGTTTTACCGATGAAATCTCATTCATCATGTCTTCATCAATTGCCAGTCGTCCGGCAGTATCGATAATCACAAGATCATATCCCTTTGTTTTTGCCTCTTTGACAGCATTCCTGGCTATGGCAACAGGACTCATATTTCCATCTTCAGTATAAACAGGTACCTCGACCTGTGTTCCGATTATCTTTAGCTGCTCAATTGCAGCAGGTCTGTAAACATCGCATGCGACAAGAAGCGGATTTTTACCTCTTTTTGTTTTAACCCATTTTGCTAGTTTACCGCTAAAAGTTGTTTTTCCGGAACCCTGAAGACCAGCTATCAGAATAATAGACGGATTGATCTTTATATTAATATCGGTTTTATCACCTCCCATTAATTCGACCAGTTCATCATGCACAATCTTAACCATCATCTGCGACGGATTGACTGATTTGAGAACTTCCTGGCCGATAGCCTTCTGCTTAACTGTGTCAGTAAACTGTTTTGCGATCTTAAAGTTGACATCAGCATCAAGCAGAGCTCTGCGTACCTCCTTAAGTGTTTCAGCAATATTTATTTCAGAAATCCTGCCCTGTCCTTTTAGAAGTTTAAAGGACTTCTCCAGCCGTTCACTTAAATTTTCGAACATATGTTTTAAATATAATTTTTTTTATTTGGTCTTGCCCCCTGGCCGCTTTGCTAATACTCTGTCATACAGTATAATTATCCTTTATATCTAAGCATTAGCCCCCCCTCCAGGGGGGTTGGGGGGCCTACATTCTTTCAGGTACTTCAATGCCCAGCAACAACATTCCCTGATAAATAACCTCACTTGTAAGTTTTGAGATTACAAGTCTGAGATTTCTGACAGAAGAATCGTTCTCCCCAAGAATTGAAAAGTCGTGATAAAACTGATTGTATTCCCGTGCAAGATCATAGCAATAATTAGCTATTAATGCCGGGCTATAGTTTGTTGCTGAATCTGATACTGTTGTCGAAAACTTTCTCAGAAGTTTAATGAGTTCAATTTCCTTTATTCCAGCTTTTGCATCAGACAATTTACCTTTATCTATAACAATTCCCATTTGTTCGGCTTTCCTGAAAACCGATTTTATCCTTGCATATGTATACTGAATAAATGGCCCGGTGTTTCCGTTAAAATCTATTGATTCGGCCGGATTAAATGTCATATTCTTTCGGGGATCAACCTTGAGAATATAATATTTCAGCGCTCCAAGACCTATCTTTCTGAAAATTTCTTCCTTTTCCTCTTCAGAAAAATCGGAAAGTTTACCAAGCTCAAGGGAAACCTCTCTTGCAGTTTCCTGCATCTCGGTAATGAGATCATCTGCATCGACAATTGTTCCCTCACGCGATTTCATCTTTCCCTCCGGGAGCTCAACCATACCATATGAAAAATGGATAAGTCCATCTGACCAGTTATATCCCATTCTCTTAAGAATGGCTTTAAGTACCTGGAAATGGTAATTTTGTTCATTTCCAACAACATAAATATTTTTGTCGAACTTATAGTCATTATAACGACCAACGGCTGTTCCCAAATCCTGAGTCATATAGACTGCAGTACCATCAGACCTGAGAAGAAGTTTCTGATCAAGACCCTCAGATGTCAGATCAGCCCATATTGAATTGTCTTCATTTCTATATAGAATATTATCTTTCAGGGCAGCCAGGACGATATCCTTTCCTATCTTGTATGTGTCTGATTCATAATAAATTTGATCGAAATCAACACCCAATTTTTTATAAGTCTCATCAAATCCGGCGTATACCCACGAATTCATCGTTTTCCAGAGGTTGTACACTTCTTCATCACCAGCTTCCCACTTAAGAAGCATTTCTCTTGTCTCTTTCATCAGTGGTGCGGAATTTTTAGCTTCATTTTCATCCAAACCTTCCTTCACTAGTTTTTCAACCTGAGCCTTATACTCTTTGTCAAACAGGACATAATATTTGCCAACAAGGTGATCTCCTTTCATTCCCGAAGATTGAGGAGACTCGCCATTTCCAAATTTCTGCCATGCCAGCATCGATTTGCAGATGTGGATACCTCTGTCATTTACAATATTTGTTTTTATGACTTTATGTCCACAGGCAGAAAGTATCCTGTAAAGTGAATAACCAAGGAGGTTATTGCGTATATGACCCAGATGCAAAGGTTTATTTGTATTTGGCGAAGAATATTCAACAAGGATTGTCTCAGGAATTGCAGCCCGGGAATTCTCAAGATGACTTTCTTCCTCTGACATCGTTCGTAAGTAATCAATCCACCATGTATCAGAAATCTCCAGGTTAAGAAATCCCTTTATAACATTAAATCCTGAGATTGCTGAGAAATTATCAACCAGGTAATTTCCAATAGTTTCACCTGTTTTTTCCGGAGTATTTTTTGAACATCTGAGAAGAGGAAAAACAACCAGGGTGAAATCACCATTGAAATCTTTTCGTGTTTCCTGTATCTGTATCAGGTCTTCGGTAACCTCGTAATTGTACAGTATTTTAACTGCTTCTTTTATCCTGGCTTTTAGAACAATCTCCATTTTCTTGTTACAAATTTCAGCCTGCAAAGATAATATTTTAATATATTGATTTACAAGAAAACATATTCAAAAGGAAAACGTGTTTTTAATAAAGAGAGTAAGTTATGTCAACTCATCATTTTTTTTGACAACCGACCAGTTCTTTTTGATAAAGAATATTTTATAATAAAAAAGTTATTATACTTTTGATAAGGATTTTACGATAGCATCTTAATCTAGTAAAGATGATTACCAAAACGGTGGAACTGAAAAGCATATTAATTGAACCTACGGCAAAGACACCGCAGATTGATTTCAATCATCTTACAGGTGAGCTTATCCTGGCAGGCAGGTCCATCCCCGAAAATGCGGCTGAACTATATCAGAATATTCTTAACTGGGTCATTGAATATGTAAAGAACCCAAGGCATACTACAAACTTCCGGTTTAATCTTGAGTATTTCAATACATCTTCATCGATCTGGCTTGCAAAAATTGTTAAAGTTCTTTGCTCCATACAGAATAGTGAATGTACTTTATTGATTCACCTCTATTTCGATATCGAAGAATATGATAATATGGAGATTGAAGATCTTAAAGATGCTCTTAGTCCGATAATCGATATGATAGGTACACCAACAATCAGTCTGGGTATAAAAATTTACGGTACCGATGACAATGGAGAGATTCTTAAAGAATCTATTGTACTTATCTAGGCATCCCCTTCACAATTCTCACAAACCATTTTTTCTTCAACTTTTTTTGGCATAACTTTATTTCGCCAATTAATTGCTAAAGTTATGCGGAGTATTATAATTCTACTGTTTTCAATATTTGCTACCATGGAAACATTTTCCCAAAACAGAACAACTGACAGGCANCCGGTTGCTGCAGGAAGTTNTTATCCTGCAGATAAAGAATCTCTGACCAAAGATCTTAATCAACGTTTTGAAAATTGTATCAAATCTTCCGAAAATTGGAATGTCAGGGCAATCATCAGCCCTCATGCAGGATATGTTTTTTCTGGAAAAGTTGCAGCTTCAGCTTTTTCCTCAATACCAGGAAATTCTGTCTATAAGAATGTTTTCATTATTGGTTCGAGTCATATTTTGGCATTTAATGGTGCATCGGTATACAGTTCAGGCGATTATATAACACCATTCGGAAGAGTTGAGGTAAACAAGAAAATTGCAAATACACTGAAACAGGAACACAAAGTATTTAATTTTCCTGAAGACGCACATATAAAGGAACATAGTATTGAGGTCCAGTTACCATTTATACAGTATTATTTAAAAAACAAACCACTGATAGTACCAATCATTATTGGTACTGAAGATGAAGATAAAATTAAACAGATTGCTGAGGCTCTGAGACCATGGTTCAAACCGGAGAACCTATTCATAATAAGCAGCGATTTTTCTCATTATCCTCCCTATAAAGATGCAGTTGAAGTGGATAATGCCACTGCAATGGGAATAGTTTCAGGGAATCCGCTGACGTTTCTTGACGTTCTCAGTAAGAACTCAGCCAGGAATATTTCCGGTTTAGTCACAAGCATGTGCGGATGGACCTCGGGTCTCACGCTTTTATATCTCACAGCCGGAAACAGCACACTTGAATATAAGCTAATTGATTATCGTAACTCTGGTGATTCACCTTATGGCGGTAAAAATGAAGTGGTTGGTTATAATGCCATAGCTGTTGTTGAAAAAATGCAAAATATAAAAAGTGCCCAGGGAGCCGGAGCTGAATTTTCCTTTAATGATGAAGAAAAGCGTATGCTCTTCAAAATTGCCAAAAACAGCATCTGGTCCAGACTGACTGGCAGTAAAGCACCACTTCCCGATGAAAAGGAAATGCCGGCAAAATTTATGGTTCCGATGGGTGCTTTTGTGACTCTTAAGATTAGCGGGGCGTTAAGAGGATGCATAGGCAGATTCATTTCATCCGATCCGCTTTATAAAGTTGTGGATGCCTCAGCATATTCATCTGCCTTTGAAGATCCCAGGTTTTTACCTCTTACGAAGGAGGAGTTTAAAAAGACAGATTTTGAAATTACAGTCCTTGGTCCATTAAAGAAGATTGACAATATCAATGAGATAGTATTGGGAAAACATGGTATCTATATTAAGAAAGGCAGCAATTCGGGAACAATGCTGCCCCAGGTGGCAACAGAAAACGGATGGACAGTAGAGGAATTCCTGGGATATACATCACGTGAAAAGGTTGGCATCGGGTACGATGGCTGGAGAGATGCAGAAATATATATCTACGAAGGAGTGGTACTTGAAGATAATAATAAGTAACTATGTATCATGCAATTGACACAGGGTTAACTATAATTATTTTTTACTTAATCAGTTATTTCTTCTGTCGTATCGGATTTTATTCTCAGCAGTTTCATAGAAAATTGTGGAATTCACTTCTTGCAATTGCCTTTATCTCAACCGTAGTGGCAGGGCTATTCCTTGCACTTCAGATAAACTATAAATGGAATATACCTTCTGTAAAAACAATTCTTAAGTGGCATGTTGAGTTTGGAATCGGGTTGGCATTCACAGGGCTGATCCATTTTATCTGGCATCTCTCCTACTTTGGAAAGATATTCTGGAAACAGGAAGTCCTTAAGGAGAAAACCGATTATAAAAAACAGGCTATTCAGGAAATCTCTTCAAATCTCTTTATAGTAGGTTATGTCAGCTCATCTATACAATTTCTGCTGATCAGAGAGGTTATGAATATTGCAGGCGGTTATGAGCTTATTACAGGTACTTTCCTGGGATCATGGCTTATAGCCTCTGCAATCGGAGCATCACTGGGAGGAAAATCACAAATGAATGATATCAGGAAGATAAATCTTGTGTTTTCTATTAGTCCTGTTATTTCTTTTTTCTTTCTTCTGTTTTTTTCAAGATTGTTTCTGAATTCAGGTGAGACTCCTTCGTTTCTGGTAAGCATGATTTTCACATTTCTTGTTATTATTCCTTTCTGTCTTACATCCGGATTCACCTTTGTCAAACTCATCTCCGCTGCCAGATCTGTAAACAATTTTACTCCGGGCAGATCCTTTTCGATTGAAACCGTCGGAGGGATCGTATCAGGAGTTTTGATCTCTATGCTTACTTCCGGGTTTCTTAATACCTACCAACTGCTACTGTTAACCATCCTGTTATCAATAACTTATACACTTCTAGCCTTTTATATCACAAAATATAATTCAAAGTTCTCACTAAAAATACTTATTGCTTTAGTAGCAGCTTGTATAATAATCTTCAATCCTGATGTATTCTTCAGGCAGATTCTCCATCCCGGAATCAGTGTTACTCTCACCAAAGACACTCCGTATGGCAACATATCTAAAGGCAGTTATAATGGAGAGGAAAGTGTCTTTTATAATCAAAGGCTGATTTCATTTAATAACGATGTCATTCAAAGTGAAGAGGATGTGCATTATGCCATGCTTCAGAGTGAATCTCCCGGCAAAGTAGTTGTCATTTCAGGTTCCATTCGTTCCTGCCTTCCGGAAATAATGAAATATCCTGTGAATAAAATAACTTATATTGAAAGAGATCCTGCTCTGGTAAAATCGGTGATTAAGATTGATTCAATTCCCGGAGCATTGAATATTGAGAATACCGATGCCTTCACTTACATCAGAAATACCCGGGAAAAAGCTGACGTTATTCTTCTTCTGTTGCCCCCACCTTCAACTCTTCTTCTGAACAAGTACTATACGACCGAGTTTTTTGGTGAGGTAAAAAAAAGGCTTAATGTAAACGGCATTTTTATGTGTTCCCCGGGTCCCGGAGACACCTATTTCAACAAAGAATCGCTGAATCTGTATTCTTCAATCTATAATAGTCTGGCAACCGTCTTTAAGAATATTAAACCAGTTATCGGGAACAAAATATATTTTATTGCATCGGACAAAGATCTGACGTTATCATTCTGTAAGCTTACTGAAACCAGAAATATAAGAAATACTTATGTATGTTCTGACTATCTGTCGGACGACCTGATTTCAAAAAAATCAGATGAGTTTAACAAACTTCTCGACCATGGAATTAAGCAAAACAGCTTTGCTTTCCCGGTTGCCAGTTTCCATTTCCAGACCTATAATTTCAGTAAATATCTGGATGAGAAGATCCCTGCGGTTGTATGTCTTCTTTTACTCTTCGCACTTCCGGTTTTTACTATAAAAGGGAAAAACCTGGTTATGTATTTCAGTGCTTCTGCTCTTGCCGGATTTGAAATAATTATGCTTCTGACACTTCAGCTTCTGATGGGTAATATGTTTCAGCTTACTGGTCTGGTTATTGCGGGTTTGATGACAGGACTGGCAATCGGGGCTGGTACAAATATGACATTTATTAGTTCTTATTCATTTGTAAAAAGGATCTTTTTCCTGGTTCTGTTCTACCTGGGTTTTGGACTGTTATATAATTATCTGCTGGAAGTAAAATCCTCTTTGCCCGCAATTTTATTAATTCTGTTTTTTGTGTTTATCCCGGCACTCTGTACTGGTCACATTTTTCGTGAGCTTACATTAAGAATTGATGAAAATCTTTCCATATCAGAAATTTACAGTGCTGATTTAGCCGGCTCTGCTCTCGGATTCATTTTTATCTCAGGTATTGCGATACCTGTTTTTGGCATACAGATTTCAATATTTATAATATCATTTCTGGTATTTGTCGGATTTCTGTTTGGTGCAATAAGGAACAAATTGTAGTTTTAGTAATTCTTGAATTCACTAATATTACACAATGCACATAGAAGAATATGATATCGGTAAACGGGATTTTATAAGGAAATCATTAGCTTTTTCTGCGGGACTATTGTGTTTACCATGCCATGCCTCCTGGCAAGGATTGCTATCTGAACAACCTTCAATTTATAAAAGACTTGCAATGTTTCAGGATGAAACTGCCAGGGGGATAATGTGCAGAATATGTCCTAATGAATGTGTATTAAAGGAAGGTGAACTAAGTAAGTGCAATAATCGAAAGGTTTACAATTCAAAATTATACACCCTTGCATACGGGAATCCATGTTCTGCCAATGCTGATCCTATTGAGAAAAAGCCCTTATATCACTTTCTACCGGGCACAAGAGCCTATTCAATTGCAACTGCCGGGTGTAATCTTGTATGTCTGAATTGCCAGAACTGGACTATATCACAAACCAGTCCGGACAAAACCCAGAATTTCGATATGCAACCTTTTAAAGTGGTTGATGAATGCATCAAAAATGATTGTAGATCAATAGCTTACACATATTCTGAACCAACAACATTTTATGAATATGCTTTTGAGACTGCAACACTTGCAAAGAAAGCTGGAATAAAAAATGTTTTTAAATCTAACGGATATATTAATTCTGAACCCTTAAAGAAACTTTGCAGTGTCCTTGATGGTGCAAACATTGATCTAAAGGCATTCAATGAAAGCACCTACCTGAAACTTACAGGAGGAAAACTACAACCTGTGCTCGATTCTCTTAAAGTTTATAAAGAGATGGGAGTCTGGCTTGAAATAACCAATCTGGTTGTACCCACATGGAGTGATGATCTGGATGAAATAGGAAAAATGTGCAAATGGCTAAGTGAAAACGGCTTCAGGGAAACACCGTTGCATTTCAGCCGTTTCTACCCGATGCATAAGCTTGAACAATTGCCCCCTACTCCTGTTGAACTACTTAACAAAGCTTCAAAGATAGCGATGGATGAAGGATTAAAATATGTATACACAGGCAATGCCCCTGGAAATGAAATTTCTGATACAAAATGTCCAAAGTGTAACTCAACAATGATAGTAAGACAGGGATACAGGATCGTGTCAAATACTATTACCGGAGGGAAGTGCAATAAATGCGGGAGTACAATTGACGGAGTCTGGAATTAAAAGATTAAAATGACCATCGGATATTATGAACAAAATAATTAAAATCGCTTGAACCCACAACGCGAAGCGGAGGAACTCGACGAAGTCAGAATCAATTATTATCTTTCAAAATATGAAACAATCTGAAATAAAGGCGCATATTGATAAACTCCGCAAGGAGATTGAGGAACATAATCATAAGTATTATGTTTTGAATCAGCCTTCAATATCAGATTTTGAATTCGACATTTTATTAAATGAGTTAGATACCCTTGAAAAGAAATATCCTGAGTTCATTACTGAGGGCTCTCCTACCGGTAGAGTAGGAAGCGATCTTACCAGAGAGTTTGAACAGTATGAGCACAAATATCCGATGCTTTCGCTGGGAAATACTTATAATGAAGAGGAAATCCGGGAGTTTGATACAAGAATCAAAAAAACGATCTCAGAACCTGTCGAATATGTGTGCGAGTTGAAATTTGATGGAGCTTCAATAAGCATCACATATAAAAACGGTTCATTATTCAGGGCAATTACAAGAGGTGATGGTAACAAGGGTGATGATGTCACACTGAATGTCAAGACTATTAAGAGTATACCACACAGGATAACCGGCGAAAAATTGCCGGCTGAGTTTGTGATACGGGGTGAGATTCTTATGACCAGGGCAGTTTTCAACAGGTTAAACGAGGAAAGAGCAAAAGATGGAGTTACTGCTTTTGCCAATCCCCGAAATGCAGCTGCCGGAACCTTAAAGCTGCTTGATCCAAGGCTTGTAGCTTCCAGGGCACTCGATTGCATGGTATATTTTCTCCTTGCTGATAAACTCCCTTTTAACACTCATTACGAAAATCTAAAATTAGCTTCAGAATGGGGATTCAATGTTGCGGACAGCATAAGGTTATGCTGTAACATTGAGGAGGTAATTCAGTTTATCAACCACTGGGATGCAGGGCGGAAAAATCTTCCATATGATACTGACGGAGTTGTTATTAAGGTAAACTCAATCCCTATTCAGGAAGAACTTGGATTCACTGCCAAATCACCACGTTGGGCCATTGCTTATAAATACAAAGCCGAGGAAGCACTTACCCGGTTGTTATCAGTTTCATTTCAGGTTGGCAGAACAGGCGCAGTTACACCGGTAGCAAATCTAGAGCCTGTATTTCTTTCCGGATCAACGGTAAAAAGAGCTACTCTTCATAATGCAGATCAGATTGCACTTCTCGACCTTCACATTAACGATATGGTCTTTGTGGAAAAGGGCGGGGAAATAATCCCGAAGATTGTCGGGGTTGACCATTCTTTCAGAAATGAAAACAGCAAGCAGATCGCATTTGTGACGAATTGTCCTGAATGTGGAACGGTTCTCATAAGAAATGAAGGTGAAGCAAATCATTTCTGTCCAAACTATCTTCACTGTCCACCGCAGATTAAGGGGAGAATAGAGCATTTCATAAGCAGAAAGGCGATGGATATTGATGGTCTGGGAGAAGAGACAATTGATCTCCTTTTCAGTAAGAATCTTATCAGAAATTTTACAGATCTCTACGATTTAAAGCTTGAAGAACTGGTGCCGCTGGAGCGCCTTGGTGAAAAATCGGCTGCCAATATTCTAAGAAGCATAAAGAGATCTGTTGATACTCCATATCACAGGGTTCTATTTGCTCTTGGAATCAGGCATGTAGGTGAAACTGTTGCAAAAACTATTGCAGCAAAATTCAGTTCAATTGAGGATCTTATAAAAGCTAATCCTGAACAGTTAACTTTTATACCGGAAATAGGGCCTAAAATCGCAGCAAGTATTATTGCTTTCTTTTCCGATAAAGAAAATCTTGAAATGATTTACAGGTTGCAGATTGCCGGTATAAAATTCATAAATGAATCATATCAGGTTTCGAACAAAACTTTACTGCAGGGTAAAATTATTGTAATTTCAGGCGTTTTTGAAAAACACAGCCGTGAGGAATATATCGAACTTATAGAAAAAAACGGTGGAAAGAACTCAACTTCAGTTTCAGGAAAGACATCATTTATACTTGCAGGCGAAAACATGGGTCAGTCAAAACAAGAAAAAGCGGAAGAACTTGGCGTGCCTATGATAAGTGAAACAGAATTTCTTAAGATTTTAGGTGAAGAATAAAAGGATACAACTGTTGATTTTAACAAAAAACTCTTAGGTTTGCAATATGGAATTATTTAAAAACATCCGGCTTAAATTCGGTAAAAATATCCTCAATAAGAAGATTACCAGGAACAAGCGAAGGATCTATTACTCTAATATCGATCTTGTAAAAACTATCGGAATAGTCTGGGACGCCTCAAGGCCGGAAGAATTCATCTCATTGACACGATTTCATCAAAAAATGCATGATCGTAATATTGATGTTCAGATTCTGGGATTTTTCTCCGGAAAGAATCTTCCTGATCAGTTTACTGCAATAAGATTTCTGACCTTTTTAAGAAAGGCAGAGATTAATCTTTTCTATCTCCCTGTCTCTTCTGAATGCAATTCGTTTATTAACAAAAGGTTTGACATTCTAATTGACATGAATTTCAGAAAGCTCTTTCCTCTTCAATATATATCAGCACTCTCAAATTCCGCATTCAAGGTTGGATTATTTGATTCCGAAACAAATGACTTACCGTTTGACCTGATGATGGAGATAAAAAATCCGGTCGATATAGAAAATTATCTGAATCAGGTTGTTCAGTATCTTGAGATGATAAATTCAGGCACTGCTAAAACAGTTAATATTTAATTAAATGAAAAAATTCAAAGGGACAGGAGTTGCTATTGTCACACCTTTTAAAAATGATTCAAGTATTGATTTCGCTGCACTTGGACGTGTAATCAATCATGTAATTACAGGAGGAGTTAATTATATTGTTGCAATGGGAACCACAGGGGAGTCTGTAACCCTTACAAAAGATGAGAAGAAAGCTCTTATTTCATATGTAATTGAATCAATTGATAACAAAGTTCCTCTCGTTGTTGGTATTGGCGGCAACAACACTCAGGAAGTAATAAACTGCATCAGACATACAAACATGGCGGGTATTGATGGTATTCTGTCAGTTGCTCCTTATTATAACAAACCCAGCCAGAGGGGACTCTTTCAGCATTTTAAAGCTATTGCAACATGTAGTTCCATTCCTGTAATTATGTATAATGTTCCAGGCAGAACATGTTGCAATATCACAGCAGATACCTGTCTTGAACTTGCGCATGAATGTGAGAATATTGTAGCAGTAAAAGAGGCATCAGGAGATATTACCCAGATAATGAAGATAATAAAAAGCAAACCTGAGAATTTCAATGTGATTTCAGGTGATGATATGATGACTTTGCCGGTTATTGCTGCCGGTGGATCCGGGGTAATTTCCGTCCTCGCAAATGCTTTCCCTGCGCAGTGCAGCGAACTAGTTTCTCATTCATTAAAAGGCAATTTTAAAACTGCCCGCGAAATTCAGTTCCGTTTTCTTGAAATGATTGAACTTCTCTTTATCGAAGGTAATCCTTCAGGAGTTAAAGCTATGTTAAATCTGATGTCAATCTGCCAGAATAACCTGAGACTACCACTGGTTCCGGTTAGCAGAACCATCTACACCAGGATCCAGAAAGCAATTGAGGAAGTAAATAAAGGCTGATCAGACCTGAGCACCTGCACCTGGTGATCCTCCCTGCTGTAATCCATGACATTGTTTGTATTTCTTACCGCTTCCGCACGGACATGGATCATTTCTACCAACCTTTTTATCTACCCGCACAGGTTCTGTCTTCTGGTTTCTATCCTGACCACCACCTGTACTACTATATTGTGAGAAATCGCTTTTTGATGTTTTCAAATTGCTCATATCGACCTGACGTCTTCTCTGAGCCTCTTTGACCTGCTCAGGATCCTGAGTAGGAATATGACCTTTCATAAGAGTACTTACAACATCCTTGTTAACTTTTGTAAGCATCGTTTTGAATAATTCAAAAGATTCAAATTTGTAAATCAGAAGAGGATCCTTCTGTTCATATGTGGCGTTCTGAACCGATTGTTTAAGTTCATCCATCTCCCTGAGATGCTCTTTCCATGCGTCATCAATTGTTGCAAGCACTACAGTTTTCTCGTATGATCTTGCCAGTTCTCTTCCTTCCGATTCAGCCGTAGCTTTGAGATTGGTTACAACCTGATATACTTTTACACCATCTGATATAGGAACAACAACATTTTCATATTGATGTGACATCCTGTCATAAACATCCTTTAATACCGGATAAGCAGTGGAGGAAATTGTTTCAACCTTCCTTTTATACGCATCCTGTACTTTAATATATACGTTATCGGTAACCGCAACTGAATTAGCTTTCTTGAACTCTTCTTCCTTTACAGGAGAATCTATTGAAAATGAGCGGATAAGATCAAAATCGAATCCCTCAAAATCGCCATCACCATGATAAACTTCCACCAGGTTTTCAGTTACATCGTACATCATGTTTGCCACATCGACACTTAATCTTTCTCCCAGAAGAGCATGCCTTCTTTTCTTATATATGACTTCACGTTGTGAATTCATTACATCATCATATTCCAGCAACCTTTTCCTGATACCGAAGTTGTTTTCTTCGACTTTCTTCTGCGCGCGCTCGATAGATTTTGTGATCATCGAATGCTGGATCATTTCGCCATCTTTAAGTCCGAGTTTATCCATTATACCGGCAATTCTTTCTGATCCGAACAGCCTCATAAGTTCATCTTCAAGTGAAACGAAGAACTGCGAGGATCCGGGATCTCCCTGTCTTCCTGCCCGTCCTCTTAACTGACGGTCAACCCTTCTCGATTCGTGTCTTTCTGTACCAATAATTGCCAGGCCACCTGCATTTCTGACATCTTCAGTAAGCTTTATATCAGTACCTCTACCTGCCATGTTTGTTGCAATTGTGATTGTGCCGGTCTTACCTGCTTCTGCTACAATTTCAGCTTCCCGCTGGTGCAGTTTAGCATTGAGAACATTATGCCTGAGACCTTTCATCTTAAGCATCCTGCTAAGCAATTCGGAAATCTCAACTGAGGTTGTTCCGACAAGGACCGGACGACCAAGACGATTCATTTCTGCAATCTCATCAATTACAGCATTATACTTTTCTCTTTTTGTTTTATAAACAAGATCTTCCCTGTCGAATCTGATAACCGGTTTATTTGTAGGAATAACAACCACATCCAGTTTATAGATATTCCACAGCTCTCCGGCCTCAGTCTCGGCAGTACCGGTCATCCCAGCCAGTTTATGATACATTCTGAAATAATTCTGCAGTGTGATGGTCGCGTAGGTCTGGGTAGCATCTTCAACTTTTACATTCTCCTTAGCTTCAATAGCCTGATGAAGNCCGTCGGAATATCTCCTGCCTTCAAGNATACGCCCTGTTTGTTCATCAACAATCTTTACCTTATTATCNAATACTACGTACTCAGTATCNTTGTCAAATAGAGTCCAGGCTTTGAGCAACTGAGTCATAGTATGAACCCTTTCGGATTTTACTGAATAATCCTGCAAAAGTTCATCTTTTATTTTAAGTTTTTCACGTTCAGGAATTTCCGATTTTTCTATATCGGCGATCTTGGAGCCAACGTCAGGCAAGATGAAAAAACTTGCATCTTCAACTGAAGTGGAGATCAGATCAAGACCCTTTTCAGTAAGCTCAATTGAGTTGGCTTTTTCGTCAATAATAAAGAAAAGCTCATCGGTTGCTTTATGCATATCCTTACTATTGTTCTGCATATAGAAGTTCTCAGTCTTAAGAAGAAGAGATTTATTTCCTTCCTCACTAAGGAACTTGATAAGAGCATTGTTTTTCGGAAGTCCTTTATATGCTCTTAGAAGCAGTAAACCTCCCTCATCATCTTTATTATCTGCAATAAGTTTCTTGGAATCAGCAAGTATCTGAGTAACAAGTTTTCGCTGAGCACTTACAAGCTTGTCAACCTTAGGTTTCAGCTCATCAAACTGCTGGGTATCACTTTTAGCAGTAGGCCCCGAAATAATAAGAGGTGTACGGGCATCGTCAATCAGAACAGAATCGACCTCATCAACGATAGCATAGTGATGTTTACGTTGCACCAGATCTTCAGGGTTAATTGCCATATTATCCCTCAGGTAGTCAAAACCAAACTCATTATTTGTACCGAAAGTAATGTCTGCNTTATAAGCTTTACGTCTATCCTGCGAATTAGGCTGATGCTTGTCAATACAGTCAACTGACAGGCCATGAAACTCATAAATAGGTCCCATCCATTCCGAGTCACGTTTCGACAGGTAATCATTTACTGTAACAATATGCACACCTCTGCCTGCCAGGGCATTCAGAAAGACCGGCAATGTTGCAACTACAGTTTTTCCTTCACCGGTGCCCATCTCTGCGATCTTTCCCTTATGAAGAGCCACACCTCCTATCAGTTGGACATCATAGTGAATCATATCCCAGGTAATCTCATTACCTCCTGCAATCCATTTATTGCTCCAGATAGCTTTATCACCTTTAATTGTGATGCTCTCCCTTGTAGCTGCCAGATCTCTGTCAAATTGTCGTGCAGTAACTTCGAGAGTACTGTTCTCCTTAAATCGCTTTGCTGTCTCTTTTACAATTGCAAATGCCTTTGGGACAACTTTATCGAGCGTCACTTCAAGAGTCTCATTTATCTGTTTCTCAGTTTTATCAATATCGTTGTAGAATTCCTCTTTCCTGTATACATCTTCCTCCTGCTCAGCTTTTTCCCTCAGAGATTTTATCTTATTAACATCAGGTTCAATACTTTCCAGTATCTCTTTTCTTAATTCTTCAGTACAGTCACGTAAACTGTCATTTGATAAATCTTTGAGTTTTTCATATTCAATATGTATGATATCGATGTATGGATTTATTTCTTTTATATCCTTCTCATATTTATTTCCAAGAAAGAGACCTAATACATTATTTAGAATGCTCATTGTTAGGTGTTTTACAGTTTTTCAAAATTTTCAGCAAAATTAGCTTTATTTTCCAATAAAGATTTCCAAAGAAACAGATAATACAAAAACCCCGCCAATATTGCGGGGTCATGCTCACTTGATAAGATTATACTTAAATGTCTTTATCCCATCATCGATATATAGTACAATTATATATAGTCCGGCCGGATACGGAGAAATGTCAATAGAGTTTTCAGAACCTGTTATGGTTTTATTGTTTACAATGTATGATCCTAATGAATTCAGGACACTGTAACGCATCGATTTACCTGTCATATAGTCCTGATCCAGAATTACATACAGTCGTCCATTACCCGGATTAGGATAAATCTTAATTTTACCCGGAACAACATCGTCTATGGCATCAATTAGCGGTTTAATCTTCAGATCTTCTATCACCCATCCCCAACCATTGGCATACGGATCGGAGTATAATCTGAATCGCAACAGCATCGTATCGCCTGCTGAAATTCTGGCAGATGGTTTATAGAATATAGTATGCTTACGCAACATTGATTCCGTCCCGGCAACTGTTGAATTCTGTCCGACAATGGAATTATTATATGCTGTTTCCCATGTTGCGATGAACCTTGAATCATAACCATCAATCAGAGCAAACCATGTTTTACCAAAATCCTTCGAACCTTCAACTATAACATAATCATAAAAATCAGGAGATCCGTAAAGAGAACCTGGCTCTCCCGGTTCGACAAGCACTATTTCATTAAAAGTGATCAACATGCCAGATTCCTTAAATTTCAGAGGGTGTCTCAGCAAGGCAGTATAGTCAATACTTTTATCGTTCTCCTCAGGGCTTTCGTAGGGATGTTTTGTATTCAGGCCAAATTTTGTTAAGCCTGCTGGTTTTGATATTTCAAATCCCAGATTGAAAAAGTCAGGTACAGCATTAGCAAAATCAGTTGAATAACTGTCAACAACTGATTCAAGACCTTCTACCGGAATTGCAAAATATCCGCTTTCAGGCATAACAGAAATATTCGGTACATAAGCTGAATCGGTAGCATAGATTCTGTACTTAATAGAATCGCCTCCATGAAGATCGAGAGTCTCGGCTTTAAAAGCTGCACTAAAATTATTTAAGCTCCCTCGTTTTAAGCCGATAGTGTGCAACAAACCGCCATTCACTTTATATTCGATGTATACGGTATCTATACCTAAATTATCAACTGCAAAAGCATTAAAACTGATTGAATCGGTTGTTTCGAAATAATACGATACAGGTGTATGTGAAATTAATGGTTTGACAGTGTCGGTACCAATAAATACTCTATAACGAAACAGTTCATTCAGCGATGGCAACCTGTATGTACGCAAAAAGTAATCCTCAGCAAAAAAATAGTACTGAAGTTCATTGTTGTATGACGGGATGGTGATTCTTGCGTTAAAATTATTATCAGTATATTGTGAACTCATGAAAACAGTATCGCTGTGCTGGAATTCGTCAAATGAAAATACAATCCCAACCTTGTCCCTGTTATAAGTGGTATCCGATTCAATTTTCAAACTCAGAAGAATATCTGTCAGGTGTTCCTCTGTATCTTTCGGCGGGGTGTGACTTAGTCGTGTATTTATCCAGCCGATATCTCCTAGAATTGACAAAGTAAGTTTGCCCGGATTATGAATTGCTTCTCCCAGATCGACATATGGTGTCATCAGGGCATTTTCATCTAAAAAAGTATCTTCATCCAGATGAGAAATACTTGATCCCCTGTCGAATACAGGTGGCGCCCATAATTTGGCCTTTCCTCCTGAGGTATATTTGCCCAGTACCGGCCCTTTGAAGAACAGGTTGTCATTAGTGAATTGCTCTGCAAGACTTGCCGAATAGTTATGAAAAATTAATGTATCGGTTAATTTTTGCCCATAATTGTTCTCAACAAAGGTTTCATAGATTATCGGAAGAAAATTTATTCCATACCAGCCAGCAACTCCATCAGTATCCATAGTGTCAAAAAATCCGAGACCATGACAAATCTCATGTAAAGCAACCGTAACAAGGTCATATTTAGTTTTAGGGGTGTTTCCATCAGTTCCAAAGTACCAGTTTGAAAAATTGCTATTGACAACAAGTCTGATGTCACCTGCAGTCTCATCATTTATACCCGCTCCCAGTATTTTCTCCGCGAGAGCCACAGGGTAATAAGCCAATGGATTCAGAGCATCAATAGCCCACCCACCTACATAAGCTGTCATTGAGGAATGAGCCAGAACCCCGGCGGTAGTAATTTTTTCCCAGCTTGCACTTATAGTTAAACTGGTATTATCAGGAAGTATATCTTCGAGAATGGAACCGGCTTCTGCAATTGCATCTTTAGCCTGTGCAGTGAACCCGGTATAATATATAGTTACTTTTGCATTACCTTTTTTACCTGATCTTGCCAGAGATTTTGCAGGACGCGGGATATAAATCCTGTTTACTTTTTTCCCTGCATAACAGATCCCTGTAATTGATGAATTCTTAATAACATCCTGCGACTTCAGAGGCAGAAGCGAAGCAACAATCAAAAGAGCAACTAAAGAATAAAAAACTTTTTTCATGGATTGGCCTGGGTAGTGGCAGCCGGAGTTCTCAGGCTCATAATATCACGGTCGAACTGATACATATTATTCTTACCTCCAAGTCGTATCTTATCAAGTATCAGGCGGGCAGAAGCTTCTTCTTCGACCTGCTCAAACACAAACCATTGAAGAAAATTGTGAGTATTAAAATCTTTCTCATCCAAAGTCAATGCAACGATTTCATTGATACTGGCAGTTACAAACTCCTCATGCTTTAATACTTCTTTGAAAACGTCTTCAACACTTTTATAATCAGCGACCGGCTTTTTAAAGGCAGGCATTATGGCTTTACCACCTCTTTCATTAATGTATTTGATAAACTTGAGCATATGCAAATGTTCTTCATCCGATTGAATATACAGCCATGAAGCTACTCCATTGAAACCATTTGTCTCTGCCCATGATGCCATTGCAAGGTAGAGGTTTGAAGAAAAGCCTTCCCTCTCAACTTGTCTGTTACAAATATCTTCCACTTTCTTCTTTAACATATCTATTGGAATTAATGATTATTAAAATAACATTTATTTCATATTGGTTGTTCAATAGCTAACAGCTGCTCAATNCGNGAAATCAGATCATTTATTGAAAAAGGTTTAGAATAAATTGCATCGGCNCCAAGAGCTTTTGCCAGGTTCAGGTAACTTCCCGGACCAGCTTTNCCTCCACCGGAAATAGCGATTATCTTGATTGANGGTTTTATTTCCCTCAGCTTCATAATCACTTTTAGTCCGTCTTCATCCGGCATTATNAGATCTGTAATGACAAGGTCGGTAATAGATGGTTTGAAATGTATAATTGCATCTTTGCCATCAACAGCTTCAAGAACAGTGTATTTATGTCTCAACAGAGACACTTTAAGCATCTCTCTTAGTTCTTTCTCATCTTCCACGATCAGTATTCCTGGCATTGATTTTTATTATATTATTCCTATCTCAATGATATTTGAATTGCATTCCTGATCTCTTTAAGTGAAACAGGTTTTATCAGATGCTGCTTAACAATGCCCGAATTTAGCAATTTTTCTTCTAATACTTCCTGTTCAGGGTCAGAGATTAGAATACATGGAGTTTTAATATCCATGTTTTTGAAAATATCGAGCAGATTATGAGAGCTTACCTGTTTTGATTCGTTCATAAATATTATCAGGTCAGGATGATTTATATTGCCTGACATCACTTTTTTGAGCTGATTTTGATCAGAAACATAAATCAGTTCATATCCGGAGTTTTCAAGTGCAAGTGATAATATACGGGATTCGTATTTATTCCCTTTAATAAACAGTATTCTCTTTCTTTTGTCAATATTTCCCTTAAAATCCGTATATTCCTTTGAAACAGGCAGGTACACATAAAATACTGATCCTTTCTGCACCTTACTTGAAACCAGAATCTCTCCCTCCATTTCTGTAACGATCCCGTGAACAACTGATAGTCCCAGACCAGTTCCTTTACGGACTTCCCGGGTAGTAAAAAAAGGTTCGAATATTCTCTTCATAAGAGAAGCCTCCATGCCTTTTCCTGTATCTTTAAAAGTCAAAAGTGCGTATTCGTCAGCAACTATATCCTTATTCAGTTCATGCTGAATATCTTTTCCATGAACGATTGCCAGGCTTACAGATAAAGTTCCCCCATCCTCTTCCATTGCCTGGACAGCATTTGTCATAAGATTTAGAAAAACCCTGAAAAGCTGTGTCGGATCAGCAAAAACATTTACACTGCTTTTTGGAATGCGGCTTCTGACATTTATATTCGAAGGTATGGCTGATCTCACAAATCCGATAGTCTCCTTCAGAACATCAGATACTCTGACTGGAATTTTTTCCTGTTCAACCTGTCTGCTGAAGGTAAGTATTTGATTTGTAATAGATTTTGCTTTTGAAACTGCCCCCAGAATCTTATTCACTTTTTGATATGATGCTGAGTTTTTTGGAAGATCATCCTGTAACAATTCGGAATATCCTAAAATTGTTGCAAGTATATTGTTGAAATCATGCGCAATACCTCCGGCCAGAGCTCCGATAGTTTCCAGCTTCTGGGCTTGAAGCAGACGATTTTCCAGCATCAGTTCACGCGACAGATTTTCAATTGCATAATCAATAAATGCCGGTTTTCCAGAGTCATCAAGTGCAAGATAACCACTGATACGACACGGTATTTCATTTCCTTTACAGTTCCTGAAAGTGACCAATCCAAAAGATTTTGTATTGCAATCGATGAGTTGATCATACTGGCTCTCAAAAACTCCGTCAGAAAGATAGAAGTTCTTAATATTCTTTTTCGTAATCGAATCCTCATCTTTACATTCAAGAATCTTAATTAGTGCGGTATTTGCGTGTAATATGCTTCCGTCGGTTCCACATCTAAGAAAACCGATAGGAAGGTTTGTTTCAAATTTACGGAACTCCTCTTCCCTTTCGACCAAGGCTTGTTTTGTATGCCTTAAATCATTTATATCAAATGTTTCAACAAGTATATGTAAAATTTCCCCGGAACTTAAAACAATTGGTCTGATTACTACCTCAAAATACCTTTTGCTATACTGTGGTGTATCAAATGCTGCTTCATACCTGACTGTTTTTCCGGAAAGTGATAAATCGATCTTGTCTTTTATTGAATTCTTAAAAGTATCCTGTCCCCATATATCTCCCAGTGATTTACCAACAATTGTATCAGTGACTTTCTTATGAGCATTACAGAAGGTGGCATTTACTTTTTCATAAACATATTCACGGTTAATGATACTAATCATTGACCTTGAGTTGTTTATGATTTCATCTGAAATAACCTTTTCTTCTTTAAGTATTCTCAAATGATCACCATTTTCAGGTTTCTCCAATCGCTTTTTCACTACTCAGAAATTAAAATCAGATTATGCAAAAATCTTTTTGATCAGGTAATATCGAGGTTAAAAGTTTTCTTCATCTCTTTCAGAATTGGATACTTATTTAACAGATAATTATATTTCTGTTCATCAGTGTACAAAGTATCATTTTTCTCGGAAAGATCAACCATTGTTTCGATATCAATTCCGGACAGAACGAATTTCTTCTCCAGGAAANTTATAAGTCGTTGTTTATAATTCAGAACAAAAGTATCTTTCTGTGCTGTATTACTCAGATGAATTTTAATTGTCTGATCGTTTTCCAATTCAGGCTTTATCGATTTGAACATACTGACGATTCTTGTTCCATCTCCTTTTAGATTATCGATGAATTCCAGCCATGCAGGTTCAAATGATTCAGGGGTGAATTCCAATCTTGATTCAACCACAGATTCTGAAATTTTAACCACTTCATTTTCTACAGATTTATCAAGCGGAACAGGATCCTCTGATATCACATCCTTTATTGAAAATGATTTTGAAGGCTTTTCTATAACCGGATCATGTTTACCGGTTTGAATTTCCTGTCTGACTGCTTTATTATCAATATATTTTGATTCCTCCCGAATGATCACTGATTTAGAAGGAAGTGGCAGATCTTCTTCCCTGGCTATTGCTGGTTTAGTCTCAGACTTTTTTTTTTCAGAGTCAATGTCTGGTTCACTCATAAGTCTGCATAATCTTATCAATGAAAGTTCAATATGGAGTCGCTGATTCTTACTATTCTTGTAGTTCAGGTCGCAGATTGAACCGATCTCCAACGCCCTGAACAAAAAATCGACAGGACATTTTCCGGTTTGAAGCATATATTTTTGCTTTATTGCAGGAGTAGCTTCGAGCAGTTTCAAAGTTGATTCATCTTTGCTTACGAGAAGATCACGGATATGGCTGTTTAGTCCCGAAATGAAATTATGTCCATCAAAACCTTTTTCAAGAATCTCATTAAATGTAAGTAATACCGATGAGACATCTCCCGTCATCGCCCCGTCGATAGTCTTAAAATAGTATTCATAATCGAGGACGTTCAGATTATCTATAACATCCTTATAAGTAATTGTCTTACCGCTCAGGCTCACAATCTGGTCGAAAATTGATAAAGCATCACGCATTGCACCATCAGCTTTCTGACCGATTATATGGAGCGCTTCTTCGGCAGCATTTATTCCCTCATTCTTAGCAACATATGTCAGTCGTCCGACTATATCCTCGATCCTGATCCGGTTAAAATCAAAAATCTGACAGCGAGAGAGTATTGTCGGTATTATCTTATGTTTTTCTGTTGTTGCCAGAATGAAGATTGCATGGGAAGGTGGTTCCTCGAGTGTTTTAAGAAAAGCATTGAAAGCAGAAGATGAGAGCATATGAACCTCATCAATTATATAGATGCTGTATTTTCCTATCTGTGGCGGAATGCGCACCTGGTCATTCAGGCTCCTGATATCCTCTACCTTATTGTTCGATGCTGCATCAAGCTCATGAATATTAAATGATCTTAAAGAGTTAAATGACAGACAGGATTCGCACTCATCGCATGCTTCAAGATTAGCACCCAGATTATTACAGTTAATTGTTTTCGCAAATATCCTTGCACAGGTTGTTTTACCAACACCTCGCGGCCCGCAGAAGAGATAAGCCTGCGCAAGATGATTGTTCTTAATAGCACTTTTCAGCGTATTTGTAATTGAGTCCTGACCAATGACCATATCAAAACTGGCCGGACGATATTTTCGTGCTGAAACAATGAAGTTCTCCATAAAATTACAGAATCTCGTTTTTCAAAAAGGTGAAACACAAATATAGTCAAAAAGAAAAAAGGAAAAAGGAAAAAGAAATCCAAATCCATTAACTGCAAAGGTCGCAAAGGATCAAGTCAAATATCGCAAAGTTCTTAAGTGAATGGTTATACATTGTGTTCTTTGCGAATTCTTTGTGTTCTTTGCGGTTAAAGGATTTCAAAATTCAATGAAAATCAAATTTTTCATCAGATAATTTTTGAAATAAGTAAAAGAGTTGTACTTTTGCGAGCCAAAATCATTTAAACAAATAAACAATTAATTACTATGTTGAATCAGTACGAAACCGTTTTCATTGCAACTCCCGTTTTATCTGAGAACCAGATGAAGGAAGCGGTACAAAAATTCAA
>JGI20214J51088_10000497_pt1 | contig 27412 bp, 22 predicted proteins | sample WetSurMetagenome_FD_51088 | JGI IMG/M metagenome (IMG submission 51088) | reverse complement strand
AACGGGTTTTACTGGAGCGCAAATAACCCGCTTGATCTCCATGTCCGTTTCGAACGAATGAACCTTAAAAGCTATGTAAAAAACTTTGTGTTATGCAATTTTCTAGGGGTGCCTGGATGGGGGTACTTCTCGTTCAGATATATCCCCACAGAACGAGACCTCAAATTCGAAGAGCTCGGAAAAAAATACTACGGGGACATCGATATTGAGACCGTCAAGCAGATCATGTGCACCTCCCCGATTAGTGATTGGATCACCGATGTAAAAGTGACTGATTCTTATCTGATGAGCCAGAACGGGTTATGGGCATTTTTCGGAAACCCTCATCATCCACTGATCATATCAAATTATGATTCCCAGGCAGTCACAACAGAAGAAGTACCACCAGCCGGATGGGTACGGCTGTTTGGTCTACCATCCAAAGAAGGATACAAGTTACCTATACCAGAAGAGAAAAAAACCTTAGGAGAAACAACAGTGGCATGGACATTTGATACCACGCAAAAAGTGAATAATTTTACTGCTGCTGGTTTTGTGGAAGACGGGAGACTGTACATTACTCTCCCATCAGGTGACCTGCTCTGTCTCAACGCACAAACTGGTAGTCTGCGATGGCGTACAACAGTAGGAAGGAACCCTACGACCCCACTAGCACAGAATGGTTTGTTATTCGTTGGAGATGAACAAGGTATTGCAGCATTTTCACAAACAGGAGACCGACAATGGAAGATACAAACCCCTGGTAAAATCATCTCACAACCGATACTCATACAAGACAACATTCTGTGTGCAGACTCATCCGGGAACGTATATGCTCTCTCGGTACTCGATGGTCAAGAGCAATGGAGACTGAAATTTGGTAACGAAAGTTATTTGTCAGCAGTCTACGACAAGAACATCTATCTTACCTCAGAGAACAGTTGCTATGCGGTAGACAGAAATAATCATACCGTTACATGGACGTTTTCATCAAAAGGCAGGATCACTGCAGCCCCTGTTCTATCAAACAATACGATCTATCTTGGGTCATGGGATACCTATGTCTATGCCCTTGATGCAGCCACTGGTGTGGTAAAATGGAGTTATCAAACAGGATGGGGATTTGATTGCGCCCCTGTTGTCTCAAAAGGGGTCATCTTTGTCGGTGCCATGGACAATAACCTCTATGCTTTTGAGGAAGATGGGACCGTAAAATGGATGTTTCCTTGCCAAGCAAGTATCCATTCCACTCCAGTCTCATACGGGGGTTATGTGTTCTTTGGCTGTGACGATGGCAGGCTCTATGCAGTGAATCAATCGAACGGAGAACTGGTCTGGGCGTTTGCACCGCGCTTCACGGTAGATGGCGTGAGGAATTATGTGACAACACCGATCGTGTCAAACCCTGTTGTGGCAAATGGAACTGTGATTATTGGTGCGAACGGCACGATTTATGGGTTGAACGCACTAACATTCGAAGTACCGTCTGTCCTTGAACAGAAATCAAATAAGGATATCTTCCAGATTATCCCACAAAGCTGGTATATCTGGATTTTCATGGCGTTGATCGTGATGATCGTCATCCTGTATGCGGTGTTCAGGAAGAAGAAATAAGGTTATTTTTTTCGCTGGGTGATTTCTCGTTCCAATCTTGTTATTTCGCTTTCTAGCTGCATCAGACCCAGATCCACGCCCATGTCTTTCATACCATTGAGATAATCATCGTTGAGCGTATTGCGGATTTCTTTTATGAAAAAATGACCGGCATTATCCCCTAAAGAACGATTCATCGAATGAATGATCGAATGCAACGCTTTCCCTAGCTCTGTCGGTGGCACGGTGTTGATGTCAGACATCACGCTGATTACCTCAGCGGACTCTTCGTTATAGACATCATTGTTTATTTGAACATGCTTGAGGAAGGAATATTGAATCGCTAATCGTTTGATATGGTCTTCGATAGTCAGAATCGTATAGGGAAGATCGGTCTTTCTACTGGAAATCGAAATTAATGTTTTTAGAACGTTCTTTATAATTTCTGATTTTTCTGGCAACGGCATATCCCATCTCTCTTCGCCAGATCGTCTGGCTTTCCCTGATTTTATACCATCAATGATATTTTATAGCTATTAAAACTTTTTGTGAACAAAAAAATCCTCCTTAGAAAAGTCTTTGGTATAGAAACATATTTATGATGATCCCGCATATCTTTCTATCAGAAAACCAGGAGGGATTAGTGGATATGAAGAAAGGATTATTACTTGTTATAGCAGTCGTTATTTCCATAATTGCGTCGTTGAGCGGATGTCAAGATACCAATAGTATCAAGATGCAACAAAGGCCTCAAAATGTGTTTCTTGATTCGACGATCGTCGAGTTTGCAAATGTGTCTTTTGAAAAAAATTTAAACAAATCAGGAGGCATCGAATCAGCAATCGTAGGCTGGCTGTTCCACAATATCGCTGGAAAGATGATCAGCGCAAAGATTGATGTGAAATTCTATGACAAGAATAATATTTTGTTGTACAATGACAGCAGACATAGTGTCTCAAATTTACCCTCAGGGTACACTGAAAAATCTTTCTCCGCTGCAAATAAAGTTACCTATGACGGAGCAGGTGCAGCGTTTGTGGATCATGTAGTTATTACGGTGACAGAAAAATAGGGAAATAAATTTCCTGTATTAACTGATCGTTCATTGCTCTTGTTATTTTTTTATTTGTTTCTTTACGAGAAGAGCAAGAATTGCGAAAAGAACAACCGCGACCTCAAAACCAGGTGTCGATGTTGTTTTCCTAGTTGCTCCTATCTGCAGATGATACACATAAGAGCCGGAGTTATCCTGGGTTTTTAAAACGTCAGATAACGAAGGCTTGAAGCTGACATTGATAAGGACATCACCGGTGAGCGGTGTCGGCCAGTTATTAAGGATAAATGTTTTATTTTCATCAGGATTCAATGATACATTAAAGGGTGTTAGTTTTATGGGCGGTGTCGTCGTTTTATTATATTCAGGGTCATAAAAAAAAACACTGATTTCATCTGATTTGACGTCACCTGAATTTTGCAAGACTGCAATAATATTGTAGACACGTATCACCTTGTTTCCCACCGGTGGTCGTGTTTCTACCAATTGTACACTGACATTCTTGATAGAAACAACAGCATGCTGAGCACTACATAGGGGACCAAGCACCATTGCAAAACAAAGACCGATTACAAACATTAACAAAAACAGCGTTCTTTTTGACTTCATATCGCCCTCACCTATTTTCTGCAATCGAATGTATTATATTTAAACTTCATCATAGAACATCATATGTTATTTTTGGAACATCATGAGCAGTTGAAATAATTCTTTATACGTCGATGTTATTTCATTCTACAAAGTAAAAAATGAAGGATGAAGAAATCTATGCTGGAAGAACGAGGGATACGAAAAGGTATCGAAGTTTTAGTGCGGGATCCAGATGCACCAAATCTTCCTGCGAAAAAAGCAATCGTCATCAGAACGTATCCGCGTCCAAGCAGGTGGTTTGTGGTGCGCTATGAAAGTGGCGATATCGGTCAAGTAGAAGAAAATCAAGTCACGACGATGTTTGAAGAATACAAAAAAGGATCATACGAAGGCGCCTAGTATCGTTTTTTATTGTCACGCAGACCTTCTACAATTTCTTTGCCAAGATCGGTAAGTCTGTACAATTTTATATCCCGGTGTTTTCCCCCTTCGATTTGTTCAACAAGATTCAGACTGATGAGGGATTCATCATTGCGATATCTGGTATTCATCCCACGAATCGCGCCGATAACATTGGTCGGCGTGGTCTTGACGCTGAACGCGATCTCCGAGGTATAACTCCCGCTGGGACTAATCTCAAAAAGGTACTCCGCTATTTTCTTCCGTACGCTACTTCTCCGAAGCGACCTGATGATAAGAGGTTTCAACATCTCTGGAGAAATCGCTGTATTTGTGTCATCCTGCATCCCATCCACGTAACCAATATACGGAATCACATGGTGATTAATAAGCTAATCGATTTAGATGATGAAAAAAAATTTATCGATGATGCGAACCAAAATTTTTTTTAACACCAATGAATTTATGAATTTGCTTAGAGACTGAAGAGGTAATTTAGAAAATGTATGGGCTAGGCCGGATTCGAACCGGCGGCCTTCGCCGTGTGAGAGCGATGTCATAACCAACTAGACCACTAGCCCTTCTTGACTAAAAAGCTACAAGTGTGAATTTAGGAGTCAGATAAATGCTTTTCGTTTGCCCTGACGGTTTCAAGTGGTTCTGTTTAAGGAAAACCTTATCAAGTCTCTAAAAGATAGCCTCTCCAAGAAAAAAAGACTTGAGGGGTTCTCTGTGACAAAATGGAAATTGTTCAAGCGGTTGAAAAGTAAAGAAGGATTGCCCACAGAAAGTGGATTACCCACCGAACAATACGAAGAACCAGAGAAAAGACCAACGATACCAAAAACAAGGGAAGAATCCAAAGAAGTTCCAATCAAAGAATACAATGAAACATTATATTCTAAGGGGTCTGCACAAAAACAACCAGAAAGTTCTCGTCCAGAAAAGAAACAAAACTCGAAACGAACAAGTTGGGAAAGTCCTGAAACGATTGAACAGAGCATCGACAGCATGGAACGAAAAGAGACGGGTTCGACAGGGAACATTACTCGAATCGAAAATAATACTGAGAAGAAAGTTGATTTCATTCTGTTGAAGAAAAAAGGCAGATCATAACAAATTTTGTCGACATCAAAGTGTTTTTAAGACTCTTTTTCTTTTCCGTATTCCAAGGATGGACTGATAATCGTGATAGCGGTGCTGAGAATTGGACATCGGATCGATCGAGACAAACGGGTAACCACACATGTCGCGTTGGTCGCGCGTGCATTCGGCGCAGATAAAATATTTATCACCACGAAAGATGAAAAAATTAAGAAAAACATCCAGTCGGTCTGCAGTCGATTTGGTGGTGATTTTCAGGTAGAGACTGGGATTGATCATAAAAAAATCATCAAATCATGGCAGGGTTCAATTGTTCATCTGACCATGTATGGAATGGAGCTGGATGAAGCAGTTGACCATCTTGATACCGGTCGTGACCTGTTGATTATCGTCGGAGCAGAAAAGGTCCCTCGTTATTTTTACGAAGTCGCTAATCTGAACGTCTCAGTCGGGAATCAGCCGCATTCCGAGGTTGCCGCGTTAGCACTGTTTCTTGACCGCTATACAAAAGCAGCGTGGCAGAGAAAAGATTTCAACGGAAACATTCAAATTGTTCCCTGTGTTAAGGGAAAAACGGTTCTTTCAAAGGGAAAAACATGAACACGATTCCAAGCCCTGGACATTGTCTTCGATTATTGAGAGAAGTAGGATGTTCAAATGAAGTTATCAACCATTGCGAAGCGGTGCGAAAGGTCGCAGTCAGAATAGCAAGGAAAGCTCATGCGGACGTCCAGCTTGTCGAAGCAGGTGCGTTGCTCCATGATATCGGAAGGTCGAAAACACAGGGGATAATGCACGGGGTTGAAGGAGCAAAGATTGCCACTTCATTAGGTTTACCAGACAGTATTGTTCGCATTATCGAGCGGCATTTAGGCGCAGGGATACCAAAAGAAGAAGCTATAGCTCTTGGGTTACCCCCAAAAGATTACCTCCCGATGACGTTAGAAGAAAAGATCGTTGCCCATGCAGATAACCTGATTGAAAACGACCATGAGCATCAGATTGAAAAAGAAGTCGAAAAAGCATTGCAAAAAGGACAAACGAAGCATGCGAAACGGTTGATGGAGTTACATCGGGAACTGAGTCAGCGATGCGGTATGGATCTCAACGACATCTAAGAGAGCCACCCGAAAAGATATATAGGTTATCCTGTATTTACAGCAAAAAAACCCTTGCAGGGGTAGCCAAGCATGGTCAACGGCGCAAGATTGAGGGTCTTGTCCTGTAGAGGTCCGCGAGTTCAAATCTCGTCCCCTGCACTATATTTTATTTTCCTGGTTCAAAATCAGGACAATTCTCCAAACAACCACCTAATGGTATCTCATTGCCCAGCCGACACCGTTCACTTTCCACGTAATCCTTTCCATTCAACATCATAGTTGGAATACGATACTGTTCAAGAAATTTGCATTTTATCATACACTTTCACTCCCCATATCATGGTTTTGTAATAATTACTTCCTTAAAAATATACCTCATCGATGAAAAAATGAGGGTTTTATGAAATCGATAACCTTATTATCCTATATTTTATCATTTGGTAGTCAAATGAAAAGCACGCGAAGGTTCGTCTTTTTCCTTGAAAAAATGTACCCCTATCGNTTCCTTGCAGCAAAGATGACACGGGTACCTCTCATGAGAGAAATAATCGATAAAATGTTCTTTGACCAGACAAATCTTACCGCCCTCCCAAAAGATAATATTGTTGAAATCAACCTCGAGAAATCAATAAAACCTCCCGATAACATCGTGCTTCCATCGCAGGTAGTTGAATATTTCATCAGAAAAACAAACTATCGTTTTATCATGAAATTTTGTCTGTGTCGTGAGGCGATGCACTGTAAGAACCATCCAATCGAATTCGGTTGTCTGTTCCTTGGAGACGCAGCACGANACATTAACCCCGATTTTGGGAGAGAAGCAACNGTGGATGAAGCCCTAGAGTATGTACAGAAATGTCGTAGGTCGGGACTCATTCATCTGATCGGAAGGGACAAAATCGATGAGACATGGCTTGGTGTTGGTTCAGAAGGAAATCTCCTAACGATCTGTAATTGTTGCAGTTGCTGCTGCCTTTGGAAGATACTCTCAGACCTTGACCCACGGATAAGTGCCAAGGTCAAACGAATGCCTGGGGTAGAAGTGACCGTGACTGAAAAATGCAACGGATGTGGAACATGTACGGAGCATTGTTTCGTGCATGCGATAATGATCCAGGATGGCCANGCGATCATCGGTGTTGACTGCAAAGGCTGTGGACGGTGCGCTGACCGCTGCCCGAATAACGCTATTAAAGTCACGATCAATGATGAGGATTTTCTTCAAAAGACAATCGATCGTATCGAGTCATCGGTTGAAGTTGTGTAAGTGAAAGGAAGCCTATCAGGATTTAATTATCATTGAATCTTGATTCGTTCAGCGGTAACCAAGTCAACGCTAATGGTGAAGATTTCTAGCTACATCGTTATGGTATCATTCTTCATTTTTTAGAAGAACTTCCATACGTTGGTCTCTACGGTTGCACGGTGTCCTGCGTTATCATACGCGATTACTTTGAGGGTGTAAACGAACAGGCTTTTTTCGCTCCATGTCCATCTGTAAGGCGCAGTGGTGTCGTTTGCTTTGTATTGATCGTCAATGTAGAATTCCACTTTTGAGACACCTGAATCGTTATCGGTGGCGGTGACATCAACGTCGATGGCGAAGAAAACAAGGGTGGCGATGAACGACAGAACCTTGTTATTTTTGATATAAATTGCTTTCTCAGGTTTGGTGATTTTTACGATTGGTGATGTTGTATCACCGAGTGTCTCTGTGATAAAGCTCCATGCCGCACCTACGGCAGAAGAACCATGGTTATCCCAGGCGACTATCTTCCAATAATAGGTCGTGTTTTCGTTTAGTGGAGAAGGTTGATAGGTTGAACTCGTCTGGTTGCTGACGATTAGTGGTGGAAGTGTCGTCGTTCCAAAGTAGACATCATAGGTGACGGTATCACCCGAATCAGGGTCGCCTCCGGTCCAGCTGAGGCTTGTATTGACATCAACAGTTGTTGCTCCATTTGCTGGCGAGGGATTAGCTGGTGTATAAGGAGGGTTGTTCGGCTCCGTGGTCGTAGTAAACTGCCATATCGAACCTTCTGTTGATACACCATGGTTATCCCAGGCGACTATCTTCCAATAATACGTGGTTGTATAGTCCAGCGTACCGGGTTCATAGGTCGTCGCTGACTGATTAGATGCTACTTTTGATGGTGGTGTGCTGGTCCCAAAGTACACATCATAGGTGACGGTGTCACCATTTGGGTCGCCACCGGTCCATCCAAGGTTTGCCGTGACATCCACGTTTGTAGCTCCATCTGCTGGTGATGGGCCCGATGGTGCATACGGCGGATCGTTCGGCTCATCTATCGTCGTGAAATCCCACAGGGAGCCCTGCGTCGATGCATCGTGGTTGTCCCAGGCAACTATCTTCCAGTAATAGGTCGCTTGGTAGTTCATTATACCGGGATCATAGGACATCCCAGATTGATTACCCACGACTTTGGGGGGCGGATTGGTCGTTCCGAAGCACACGTCATAGGTTACCGTATCCCCCGGATCAGGATCGCCTCCGTTCCAACTCAGATCAGCATTGAGGTCGACACTAGATGCATGATTGACCGGGAAAGGATCTGAGGGTAGATACGGAGGATTGTTTACCTCGTTTTCTGTAGTAAAATCCCAGAGAGGGCCTGATGATGACGCTCCATGGTTATCCCAGGCAACTATCTTCCAGTAATAGGCGGTTTGGTAATTCATTGTCCCTGGATCATAGAAGGTGCCCGACTGATTGCTGACTATCTTTGCAGGCGTATTGGTCGTCCCGAAATAGACATCGTACAGCACGGTGTCGCCTGGGTCTGGGTCGCCACTGGTCCAGCCGAGATTGGCGTTGATGTTAACGCCTATCGCATGGTTGGTTGGATTAGGAGAATTGGGAACATAAGGAGGATTATTTGGCACAGCAGTCGTGGTGAAATCCCAAAGAGGACCTGNCGTGGATGCACCGCGGTTATCCCAGGAAATGATCTTCCAGTAATAGGTTGTGCTGTAACTGAGGCTACCAGGATCATAGTTGGTATTCGGATGCCCAAGGCTTATGAGCGGCGGGGGGTTGGTTGAGCCAAAATAGACGTCGTAGGTGACGGTATCACCAGGGTCAGGATCTCCACCAGTCCAACCAAGATCACTATCGATACCGACATTGTTTGCGTGATTCTGAGGATTGGGATTACTGGGGATATACGGAGGATTATTCGGTACAAACGTCGTGGTGAAATCCCAGAGTTGGCNTGATTTTGATGCACCGTGACTGTCCCAGGAAACGATCTTCCAATGATAGGTGACAAGGTAGCTCATCGTTCCGGGATCATATNAGGCTGCAGACTGGTTGCTGGCGACTTTCGGCGGAGGATTGGCAGTGCCGAAGTAAACATCGTACAGGACGCTGTCTCCAGGGTCAGGATCACCACCGGTCCAGCTCAGATCAGTGTTAATATCGACTCCGGTCGCATGGTTAGCGGGACTGGGACTGCTTGGCTCTGAGGGCAGAGTGTTTGTCATGAACGTCCACAGGAGCCCTGCTGCTGATGCACCGTGGTTGTCCCAAGAAACGATCTTCCAGTAATAGGTCGTTCCGTAGGAAAGGGTTGGTAAATCATAGGTGGTAGCAGACTGATTGTTGGCTACTTTTGGTGGTGGGTTGCTGGTTCCAAAATAGACGTTGTAGGTCACAGGGTCACCATCAGGGTCGCCTCCGGTCCAACTCAGATCAGCGGTGATGGCCACACCGGTTGCTCCTTGAGGCGGTGATGGAGATGTGGGTTCATAGGGTGCTCTATTTTCTGTTGTGAAACCCCATATTATTCCAGAGGTTGAAGCACCATGGTTGTCCCAAGAAACGATCTTCCAGTAATGATGAACATTATAGCCCATAGCGCCAGTATCATAAAAGAGACTGGTTTGATTGGCAGAAACTTTTGTTGTTGGGGGGGTTGTCACATCAAAGTAGACGTCGTAGGTGACGGTATCGCCAGGGTTTGGATCACCACCGGTCCAACTCAGATCAGTGTCGATAGATACACCTGTTGCTCCGTTTGCCGGGTTTGGGTTGCTTGGAGTGTTCGGGGGGTCGTTGTGGGTGGTGAAATGCCAGAGAGGACCTGTAGTGGTGCCTCCATGGTTATCCCAGGCAACTATCTTCCAGTAATAGGGTGTCCCGTAACTCATCGTTCCAGTATCATACGTAGTTGCAGACTGATTGCCGATCATTTTTGACGGCGGACTGGTTGTCCCAAAATACACGTCATAGGTGACTGGGTCTCCGTTTGGATCTCCACCGGTCCAGCTCAGATCGGTTGTGACAGGAACATCGGTTGAACCATCAGCTGGGTTGGGGCTACTGGGGGCATTTGGCGGCTCATTGAGCTGCCATTTTACACTCCATTTATCGAGCTTTGGGGTAGTGGATGGGTTTGCTCTGGAAAACGTCGCCTTGAGTCGAACGGTCGGTGCGATGATGCCGTGTGCATTAAGATTCCAACCAGGCAAGACTCCTTGCAGAAGCAGGGCACCGGTTGTTCCATCAAGGATATCGAATGTTATGGTACCATTGATATAGGTCGCATTGAAAATATCCCAGGAATGAAAGTTCGTTGGAATAATCTGAACAGAGGTCACATGAGCGGACAACACAAGTTGTTTTTCAGCACCGGTCGAATAAGTCACACTTGATCCTGCTATGGAAGAAGAGAAAAGATTGCTGTATACATCAGGCATATCATCCCATGGAGAGGGATACGTTATCCGAATATCCTCCCAGCCGGCAAACACTTTATTGTTGCCGACACCGATATTTGCCCAATCAGCAAGAGCTGAAGGACTCACGGATAGCTGAATGTCGCCGCCGATAAGCTCTCCAGTTGATGAAAGTATCTTGCCCCAAATCAAACCAGATCCACTAGCGCCTTTGCTGTTGAATGAGATGAAGAACGAGGAAGAAAGATAAGGAGCGATATCGATTCGAACGTACTCGCCTGATTTGATCTCAAATGTGTTGACGACCACGCTTCCTGCTGAATCAAATATCTTACCCCAGAGATTTCCCCACCAGTCGCCTGTACTGAGGTCATCGTTATTCCATGTGACAAGGTAACGCTGGGTTTGCTGGCAGAACTCAACACAGGGGAAGTTATAATCAACTGCATCGCTGCCGGTGGCTATGGTAATTGTACTACCAATTTGATTGAGGTTTTCATCAAAGATTCCTGCTTTTATACTAAATGGACCGTTATCAGGGGTTATTCCCTCCTCCCATACGATCATATATTGCTCGTGAATCGGATCAAAAGCAACCGATACTTCACATTGGCTATAGGTAGCAGTAGCAATACCTTTTTCGCCGCCAACTGGGTTGCCGTTGGTATCGTATAGCCGCCCGTAGATGTTGTAATTCGTTTCTCCATTTCGTGCATCTTCCCAGGCAACACAAAATCGGTTGTTTACTGAGTCAAATTGGACATTGGCATCCGCCTGGCAATCGATTGCACTACAGACATCAATGACAGCCCCGAGCGTTAGTTGATCGCCATTTCGTACGACTGTTCTTGCTTTGATGTCCTCAGTCGTTACACTTGGGTTAGCGGTTGTCGCATAGTGTTCCCAGGCGACAAAGTATTTTCCGCCACCATAATCAGCAGATGGATTTTCGTTCCTAAAATAAAGAGTACCATCGTTAAAGACCTGTTTGTCATCAACTAACTTGTTTCCTTCTCCATCATATATCGATGCCCTGATTTCTTGCTTAAAACCCAAGGAGTATGGGAACCAGTATGGTTGTCCCTCCTCCCATGAAACCAAAAACTCATTAGCCCCATAAGAAACATCAGGGTCCCATGTCCCTTCGTTGTTGGCATGGTTTGTGGTCTTTTCATCGTTAGCCCAGAACGCTGACCAACTAAAAACCCCAGAATAATTGCTCTGACTAGTCGCTGAGGGATTTCCATAGAAGAGGTACATCGTACTTGTTCCCATGGGAAGAGACGAAACTTTCACCCAGACGTTCGCAGTCGTCGCATTGTATCGCTCGATCCAATAATTTAACCAGATGGTTGGGTTGTTCTGATGTTTAAATCGTATGTCCTGAAATGCTGATTGCATTCCAGATTCATGGGAAATACTGAAATAGATTACTGTGTTGAGAAGCGTTTGACCAGCAGTGTTGGTAATCGTAATAGGCTTCATTTTTGTCCAGGCTGGATTCGTCCATGCTGAATAGGTATTTGCCATAGAAACCTGACCAGCGGAAACGATATAATTATCTGACTGACCAGCCCCTGGTGGACTTGGATCTATTTTTGTCTCATTACTAAAAGTGTCCTCCCATATGTTTGTTGATAGTATGACACCTTCGCTCCCGTTATTAAATATATTTTTCTTGTCGCTTACATTTGTGTTGATAACCGCTTGAGTGATCGAAGCGATAACCAAAACACACAATACTAGCGTAGAAAATAGTTGTATAGAGATACTTTTTTTCCTCATAATGTCCCCCGTACTATTTGACATTATGTCGCATGTTATATATATACATATTTAAAAAGAGGTTTTTGTTTTGTCGTTCATTTAAAGGCATTTCTTAGGATGTAGACAGATCAATTTACAATGTTATTCTGCTTTTTTTCTTAACCAATTTTAAGTTTTTTTCAGCTATGAAAAATATTTTAGATTTTCGGTCATAATTATTCCTCATTTTTTCTGTATTTGAAATCGTAAAAAATAATTGTTTTTTCATTTTTTACTGTAATTTATATGAAGGTTTATATACTAGCTCCCCCTCTATAACTTTTGTTAATATTGGGTTTGAGGTAGAAATAAATGATGAAGAAAATAATAGGTATTTTTGTATGTATGCTGATGATTTGCGGTGCACTGGTCAGTGCCAATGCAGTGATAAAAAGCAAACAAGGTATTACTATAGAAGATGGCACGATTACGGTGAATATTCCTGTAGGCAAATATGAGATCAAAGAAACAAACGTGGGCCAAGAAATAACAGTCGAAAATTACGGTCGTTTAATGATACCAGGAAAACCAAATATGCCGTCGAAGATATTTTCTATCGCTATACCTCCAGGTGCAAAGGTTCGCGATGTTGTATTTGAGACAAAAGAAGGCATCGACATCCATGGACTGTACCAGATTCCGCCCAGTTCGCTCCCCCGGGTCATCGGCTCTGAGAATTCAGCAAGCTATGCAGATGATCAACACCATTACGACGAGAACTATAAAACCGTCTATGGCCAGAACAATCCCTATCCACTTTCGATTGGAGAGGTTATTGGAACAGGTGGATATCGGAAATATAACCTTGTTGATGTGAGAATCTCTCCGTTTATTTACTACCCGCTTTCTGGTAAATTAATGTATTACCAAGATATCACGGTCATTGTGCATTATACTTTTCCCGTAGGAACATCCTCCAAAAACATTATGATCGATAATATTCCACAAACAGAACGCACTGCACAAGAAATCATTATAAATTATGACCAAGCGAAGAACTGGTATCCAGATGGTCCTAGAGATAGAGAACAATATGATTATGTGATTATCACGCTTGATTCGTTGACTTCATCTGTGACATCCCTCGCAGACTGGGAAAGTGCCAAGGGGCATAATGTCAATGTGGTTACCACAGAATGGATTAATAGTAATTATGAGGGTTATGATCTTTCAGCAAAAATGAGAGCGTTTCTCCTTGAGAAATACCCCTCGGAAGAATGGGGCATTCTAGATGTGTGTCTCATTGGTAATGTCGATGACGTACCTATGCGAACCACCTGGCAAGAACCTGAAACTGATTACTACTATGCAGAGCTCTCACTTCCCGACAGTGAGTCCTGGGATGTTGATGGAGATCATCAATATGGAGAGAACTCCGATCCTATTGATTTTGAGACTGAAATTAACGTTGGTCGTATCCCATGGAGCGATCCTGACACAGTACAAAGCATTTGTGAAAAATCTGTTGCCTATGAACAGAACAACGATGATTCATTTAAGAAAAACATCCTCCTTCTCGGTGCATTCTTCTGGGATGATACGGATAACGCAGTGCTCATGGAAGCAAAAGTCGATCAGGAGTGGATGACTGATTGGACGATGACCCGTCTGTATGAGGACGCGCAATCGTCATATCCCTGTGACTACAACCTGGATTATAATAATGTCGAGTCAGTATGGTCTGCAGGAACTTATGCGTTCGTGGACTGGGCAGGACATGGATCACCTGAAGCAACGTATGAATATTATCCATCTCAGCCTTTTGTTGATGAAACAACCTGCCTTTCTCTTAATGACAATTATCCTTCGATTATCTTTGCAGATTCGTGCAGCAACTCCGATACTGACTATTTGAATATTGGCCAGGCGATGCTAAAACAAGGCGCTATTGGATTCCTTGGCTCTAATAAGATTGCCTATGGCCAGCCTGGCTGGAATGACCCAATGGACGGGTCAAGTCAGTCGCTTGATTACTTCTTTACCACTTGTTGTACCTCAGGAAACTACACACAAGGTCAAGCTCATCAATGGGCATTACGACAGATGTATGTCAACAATCTCTGGACTGCTGGTACATATATGGAAATGTTTGAATGGGGATCACTTTTCGGCAACCCGGATTTGACCATGGGTCCTGTGACCACCAGTGATGCACCCTACGCACCATCAAAACCAACCGGGCCAGTACATGGAGTCCTAAACAATGAATATACCTACTCAAGTAAAACAACCGATCCTAACGGTGATCAAATCTTTTATATGTTCAACTGGGGCGATGGAACCTCAAGCGGATGGCTTGGGCCTTACGCGTCGGGATTTACCATATCTGACAGTCATTCCTGGTCCGCAACGGGGAATTATAGTGTAAAAGTAAAGGCAAAGGATACAAACAGTGCTACAAGCGGCTGGTCAGAACCATTGACGATGACTATTGTGCTGAACGACCCGCCAAACACTCCGGACATATCAGGTCCGGCAAAGGGAAAAACCGGGGCAAACTACCTCTATAAATTTTCTACGACAGACGCAAACGGTGACGATGTCTATTATTATATCGACTGGGGAGATAACACGACGAGCGGTTGGCTTGGACCATATCACTCTGGTGTAACGGCGACAACTACACATAGCTTTAGCCAAGATGGAACCTATCAGATAAAAATTAAGGCAAAAGATGTACAAGGTGATGAAAGCGACTGGGGCACTATGGATATAGTAATGCCGTTTGAGTATCGGTTCTCATTCAGTGGATTCATTCAGCATCTTCTAGAGACGTTCCCGCACATGTTCCCAATCTTACGACATCTCATGGGGTACTAGGACCCCTTCTTTCTTCTTTATTTTTTATACTGCATTTTCTATCTAACATCTTAGATCAGTTTTAGAGGAAAAAATAGAAGTTGAAAATAAAAAGTTTTAACTAGGAAAACTCCTAATCTGTTATATATCAGAGAACCATGCGAAAGAAAAAACTGCATGGTGACTGGATTCATGCTTGTGTTTATAGCGATAGTATTTAGTGGATGCACACAAGATGTAAACCAAAATAGCTTGAGATATGTAAACTAAGAATTTGGGTTCGGATTGAACCCGCCGGCAGGCTGGACAACCAATGAAAACACTCAAGACGATGTTAATTTTCTATGACCAGATCAAAATAATTATATAGTTAATCTCGCCATAAAAGTTCCAATAATCTCAAATAAAACGCTGGAAAAAATTGTCGAATAAATGATAGAAAGTTACACTCATACTTATTTTAAAAATTTTTCACTTATTTCTAGCGAACTAAAAATTGACAATAGTCTCAACGCACATGAAATGGTATACTCTGAAGGTCAAGAACCATACATGCTCCAACACAAATAAGTCCTTTTGAAAAAAATAACACGATATGTTCCGTGACATACACTTCTTTGGTTAATACATTTGATACGTATGTTTCAGTGGTTGATCAGAGTGTAAACACATTTACAATCATCTGAAATCTTTGCTCAGAAAAATAGTTTTTTGTTGATTTTATCACAGAGAAAACATTTAAATGCCATGGGGCATATTTGAAAAACAGGAGAGGACACCATGGACGTGGATATGTACCAGAAAGTGTGGATCGCAGTATTATGCATGATATTATGTATTGGAGGCGCTGTTCAAAGTTATGCCGCGACAAAACAATCAAGCACTGGATCATCTCCACAAATACTTTGGTGGTATGATTTACAAGCACCATCATTTGGGTCATCTGCAACCGGGGATATTGACAATGATGGTAAATTGGAAATCGTTTTTGGAACCTATTTTAATGACGAAAGCGTCTACGCGTTAAACGCAGACGATGGATCTCTCCTTTGGAGTTATAATACCGGTGGATGTAATGATGCATCCCCAGCCATCGCAGATGTTGATTTAGACGGCAATCTAGAAGTGGTGATTCCAGCATCTTCACCGTCAACCGTGTACTGTTTTAATGGGATGACCGGTTCAATAAAATGGTCAAGATTCACAGGAACCGCAAACTGTATTGACTCGCCCCCGGCAGTTGCTGATGTTGATAATGATAACAAACCAGAGGTTATAATTGGCACCTTTCACGGCTATGTCTTCTGTCTGAATGGGGAAGATGGCAGTATATGTTGGCAAATAAACCTTGGAACAAATAGTTATATTCAATCATGCCCCAACATTCTTGATATCAATGGTGACCAAAAATTAGACATCGTCGTGGCGCAATGGAATGGCGATCATAGGATTTATGCTTTGAACGGAGAAAACGGATCGACGAAATGGTATTCCAACCAACCTCAGGACTGGATGTATCATGGTGGTTCATTTGCAGACATCGATGAGGATGGGAGAGCTGAAATTGCAATCGGTTGTTATGACAGTCATGTCTATGTGGTGAATAGCGAAGATGGCAGCCCAGTGTGGAATTACCTTGCACCGTTTTATGTTGGAGCACCGACATCGATTGCGGATCTGAATAATGATAATCATTTCGAGATCGTGTTTGTCGCCTATAACATTCTTGGTGTTTTATCACATACTGGATCATTACTCTGGAGTTATTCTGCTGGTGGTAATATCTTTCGCGGTGCAGCTATTGCAGATGTGAATGGAGACAATATATTAGATGTCGCGTTTGGATCGGAAGATGGTACGGTAAGAGTTCTGAGCGGTGACACTGGTGAGGTCATTTGGACTTATGATTTACAGGCACATTATGGGATGCTTTTTCAAATCGATCATGCACCTGTTATTGGTGATTTCAACGGCGATGGAAAACTTGATCTCTTCATCATAGGTGGTTATGGTGTTTCATCGCCAGAGACGAACAACTACGGAAGAGCATATGCTCTTACAGCGGGCAATGGAGAAAACCAAGGATGGCCTATGTTTCGACATGATCTCAGACATAGTTCGTGTTTCAACATCAATAGAATACCAGATATACCGACCACACCGACTGGACCCTCAGTTCTCTACGTTGAAGAATCAGGAACATTTACGACGAGCACTGTCGATTCGGATGGGGATGAATTACAATATCGATTTGACTGGGATGCTGCTAGTTCCCATGACTACAGCAATTGGACTACGATGGTTTCTTCAGGTGAACCCGTAAGTCTGTCGCACGCATGGAACACATCAGGTAATTATACAATAAAAACACAAGCTCGTGACGAACACGGGGCTCTGAGCAACTGGTCAAATCCCCTTGGAACAACAATTATTCATCATGACCTGCCACCACCCTCCATCGATGGTCCAACTCAGGGTAAAAGAGGAGTAACCTACACCTATACCTTTGTGGAAACTAATCCCGGAGGTGAACCTGTTTTATATTGGGTTGAGTGGGGAGATGGTTCTCCTGCTGTTGAATGGATCGGCCCGTACCCTGCAGGCCAAGCCTTACCCATAAATCACTCATTTACAGAGAAAGGAGCCTATACGATTAAAGCGAAAGTAAAAGACACCCTTACCACAGAAAGTGATTGGGCGACACTTGACATTAGCATGCCAAAAGACTATACATTCACACTCAACATTCTATTTCAGCACATTTTCGTACAGCACCCATTTATGTTTCATCTCCTACGACATCTGCTTGGATTCCAAAACATCCTTTTCTAATTTTTTTTATATTTTATACCCCCTATAAAGATTTCACCAGCCCGGTAAATTATTCATACTAAAAATTGGAGAGGCATCAATATTTACTCGTCAGTTTTGATAATAAAATTAAAATTATTCTTTACTTCGCAATATTCTTATAGAAGAAGGTGTTATGAAGATAAATTTTGGAGGGTTCAGAACTATGAAAAAACAATTGGTAGTAATTGGCGTTCTATTATTTTTATGCTTGAGCATATTAAGCGGATGTAGTGAACAAAAAAAACCTAATATTTCATTTGAGGGGATACCACTTCAAATAGAACAAGGACAAACAACACAATTACGGTGGAATGTCTCAGATGCTACATCAGTGACAATCGATAATGAGATAGGAACAGTTAATCTTACAGGAAATCTAACCATCTTGCCATTGGAAACTACAACGTATATACTTACTGCAAAATCTTCATCAACCACCGTAACTGCAACGGTTCAAATTATTGTTAATGAATCCAATGAAAGACCTAACGTCAGTATGGTTCAAACAGAATTTTACATTGAGATCATTGGAATGACAAAATCTTATGTAAATCAAACTAAAGTAGTTGTTACTGCAACAAATAAAGCTAGTGGAGAAAATCAAACATCTGCTCTTGAACCTACTATAATCGATGGTAACGGTTTTCCTAAATTTTTAGGGATAGGTGATGTCATTACCTTTAGCCACCTAGCGGATTTCCAAGTTGGAGACACCTGGACAATTCAATTATTGTATAAAGGCGAAATCATTGGTCAATGTATTTTTAAGAACCCAAGAGGTCCGTATAATATTTCTTTAGTTCGCATGTTACAAAATGGATCAGCAGTAAGAATTATCGCAATAATAAACGGACCAGTCGATCAAACTCTATGTTCAATAGATGCCAGAAATGCGTCGAGCGGAGTAAATCAAACAATGGCAATGGGAGCCACCATTACAGATGGGGATAAAAATCCAAATTCACTGATGGTTGGCGACCAGATCACATTTAGTAATTTAGGTAAATTTAAAAAAGGTGATCAATGGACAATTCAGCTAGAGTATGAAGGAGCCATTATTGGTCAATGTATATTTACTAAACAAGGAAATATTATAATAATTCCAAAGTAAATGCAATCCTAAATTAAATAAATTTCACTGAAAGCTCTCGCGTTCCAGGAATCTAAAAAATTTATTTATGGCCGACAGTATGACTATGTCTAGCAAAATGATTACGATGAAACTATAAGAAAAAAAATATTGAAGAAGAAACAGTAACTATCTGTTAAAAGAAAAAATAATTATTGCAGTTATTCCTTATTTCTTCTTCTTTGTGGTTTTTTTCTTTGCTGTTTTCTTTGCCACTTTTTTTGTTTTTTTTGCCGGCATTACCATCTCTCCTCCTTTTTGTAGGATGAAAGTTCATAACGTGTAGGTGATTAAAAAGGTATTGTTTCTATTTTGTATAAATCGCAATTTTTTTTATTCGTCTATTTTATATGTCGATGCGTACAGGCAGAATGACCACGGGTAAACCTTTCCATTGCAGTCGACGCTGGATCGAAAAAGCGGTTTCATTGTGAAGAAGTTTATGAAAAATCGTTTCATGTCGGAACACGAGTTTCGCGGTAAAAAACATCACCTTTGGAAACTCTTCTGCAATAGACTCACAGAGATGACTAGCCGCCTCTACCACATCTGTACCAAGGTCCATTCGGTAATCGGCGGAGAACCCGAGTCTCTGCGCAAGAGTCACATATTTGAGCAATGAGCTTTGAACGGATGCCTTAAGCGCTTCTACTTCTTCAGCACCTTTGAAGGAACCTGAATCTATCTCTGCTATCGAAACAAAAATAATATTCTTATACAATCCAGGAAAACTTCGAATCAGCGATAAAAACGTATTGACTCCGTAGCCATTATATCCAGTCACCAGAATGACCGCGGTCATATGTTTCGGATTTACCGGTTTTGTATTTGGATGCCCAACGAGATGGATGCTCGATAACAATAAGACCTCATCGAATTTCTTCATGGCTTTTTTTATCTTTTTATAGTGGCCATGAATAAGATAGCAGATAATAATGACTGCTAGTGTAATAATTAATGTAAGCCAACCACCTTGTCCAAGTTTTTCGTAAATCGTAACGATTAGGATAGTAAAACAGAGAATAAAACCGATAATGAAGATAAAGAGGTACCGTATCCAATGCTCTTTCTTTTTTCTGGTTTTTATTGAGAATTTTGCCATACCTAGTTGTGAGAGTGAGAACGTGAGAAACACATTGATGGCGTACATTATGACGAGGGCGGAGATATTACCATTCGTACCAATCATTAACATAAGCGCGGCTACGCCCATGACAAGAACACCGTTTCGCATCGTGAGTCGCTCTGATAGAGCAGCAAATTTCTTTGGGAACCATGAGTCGACCGCCATGTTTGCCATCACTCGTGGTCCATCGATGAAACCAGTTTGGGCTGCTACAAAAAGCAGTAAACCTTCGGAAAAGATAATGATTGCCGCAATCCAAATTCCTGCGGGAAATCCACCAAAAAGTCTGGTTGCAAGGACAGCGTTTAATGTTTGACCTTGTACAGGTTGAATGTCAAGGAGGAAATAACAAATAAAAAGCACTCCTGCAACTAGAGATAGGGAAATCGCCATGTACATCATGGTTCGTTTTCCGGTTTTTACTCGGGGCTCTCTCATGACCGGCAGACCATTTGAGACCGCTTCTATTCCGGTATAGGTACCTCCCCCTAATGAGAATGCACGCAGGAAAATCGCAAGGACACCAATAAGTCCTATTGCCTGCAGATCGCTGCCCAAATTTGTTGAAATTTGATCGACATGGGTACCAAAGGCGGGTGCGTGACTGATAAGTCCATACCCCAGAAGGATGATGTGGGTGATGATAAAGAGTAGAAAGATAGGAGCAAGGATGGTGACTGATTCCTTGATGCCTCGAAGGTTCATAATAATCAAGATGAAAATCAAAGAGACTTTGAACAGGAGACTGTATTGATGAAATTCCAAAGGTAAAAAACTAAAGATAGCATCTCCACACGCGGCAATCGAGACGGTGATTGTGAGAACATAATCTATTAAAAGTGCAGATCCAGAAACAACCCCAGCACTCTTTCCAAGTGTATGGGTTGCGACGATGTAGCCTCCACCACCATGTGGAAAACGTTCAATGATTTTTGAGTAGGTATAAGAGATAATAAAAACGGTCATCGCGGTCGCAATCGCTAAAAAGATCGCTAGGTATACATGTCCTTGGATTGCTTTGAATGCTTCTTCAGGACCGTAGGATGAAGAGGAAAGACCATCCGCTCCAAGACCAATCCATGAAAGTAATGCTATTAATGATAATTTATGAAAAATTGATGGATCATTGATATTGCGCGGGCGACCTATTATCTTGGTTGAAATCCTCCGCATTATGCTTGGTTTAGGAGCATCGTCTTCCATTGTTTTTCCATCTTTTTATCTTGATATATGGAGGAGAAACCTCCCTATTCTGTTGATATCGATAATACCCGTAAGCTACTATGGATTTAACATCGTCTATTAATAACTATTCACGAGGGGCGTTTCAAGAAGAAATATACAAGAATTAGCCTAGAAATCTGACAATCCATTTCGCATAAACGAAAAGAAAAAAAACTCAATTGTATAAAAAAATAATGTTATAGCGCAGAAGATTTTTTCAGTTCGCTTCTTTGCTACGATCGGTTTGGCAATATCCTATGAGGTTTTTGTGATTCTATTGATTTTATTACATACTCAGTGGTCCTCGAAAATAAATTTATAGCGGTATACTCATGTGGTAGACTCAGGATGTATAAAATATTCGTTCAAGGCGTCGTTCAAGGTGTCGGGTTTCGTCCATATATCTATAGAAAAGCAAAAGAATATCGATTAGCAGGTTCAGTAAAAAATGTCGGGAATGGCGTTGAAATAATTATTAATGACAAAGATTTTATGCAAAAACTCACGGATCTACCGCCGCTTGCAAAAATCTCGACATTTACAGTAAAGAAATTTGTATCAAAAGAATCTTGTTCTGATTTTTCAATCCTGAAAAGTTCAGAATCTGGAGGAGAGACTGAGCTTCCCGCAGATATTTTCATGTGTGATGATTGTTTAAAGGAATTACGAGATAAAAAAAACAGAAGACATAACTATTATTTCATCACTTGTACAAATTGTGGACCACGGTTCACCATGATCGAAGATTATCCATATGATCGACCATTTACTTCGATGCACCAATTCAAGATGTGCCCTCAATGCAAAGAAGAATATATCGACCCGTTCAATAGAAGATATCATGCACAAACAATCGCATGCAAAAAGTGTGGCCCAAAATTATATCTTCTCGCAGATGGAAAAGATATTAGCTGTAAGGATGATCTGGACACAATTAGGAAAGCGATTAATCTCATAAAATTAGGGGAAGTAATTTCAATCAAGGGGGTAGGCGGTTTCCATACTTGTTCAAAATGTGATGACAAGGATGTTNGAAAGGTAAGGGAGATGTTCCACCGTCCTCACAAACCATATGCTCTCATGGTGAAGGATATGGAGATGGCAGAGAGGATTGCCTGTACATCTGAAAGAGAAAAAGAATTATTACAAAGTCCGCAACGACCTATTGTTGTCCTTAAAAAGAAAAAAAAGGATAACTTTAGAGCTGTCTCAGAGTTAGATACTATCGGAATTATGTTGCCATATACAGCGTTGCACTATCTTCTCTTTGAACATATTAAAGAGCCGCTTGTGATGACCTCGTGCAACATCCCAGGGGAACCTGTCGCAACTATTGAAAAGATAGGTAAATATTTTTTGACACATGAACGAAGGATTGTCAATCGTTGTGACGATTCTGTTGTAAAGGTCATTCACGGTACAACGTTTTTTCTTCGACGTTCACGTGGGTACACGCCGCTGCCCGTTATATTGCCGATCAATTGCCAAGACACCATTGCGGTGGGTGCTGAATTAAACAATGTCGTCTGCACGACAAAGAAAAATAAATGTTATCTTTCTCAATATATTGGTGATACATCAAAATTTGAGACATTAAATTTTTTAAAAGATACGGTATTGAAATATGTTCATCTCACTCGTTTAAAACCGGAGATTATTGCTTGTGACCTTCACCCAGGGTATAATTCAACATTGTTTGCAAAGGAAATGGCTGAAAGATATAACGCAAAATTGATACAGGTTCAACATCATCAAGCCCACGTAGCTAGTGTGGCAGCTGAACACAATATAAAAGAGTATATTGGAATTGCGATGGATGGATTAGGGTTTGGAACTGATGGACGGTTGTGGGGTGGAGAAGTATTTTTAGTACGAAACGGAAGAATGTTTACCCGCATTGGACATCTTGAAGAACAACCTCAGCTGGGTAGCGATTCTGCAACGATATATCCGAAGAAAATGCTTTTTGGGATTCTCTCCAAAACATTAACAGAAGAAAAACTTCTTAGATTTGGTTTATTCAATGAACAAGAAAGTAGGATATATCTTCAGATGCTTCACAATAATTTCAACATTCAATACACCACGAGTTCAGGTAGGATTCTTGATGCGGTTAGTGCGTTATTGGGCTTTTGTGACTTGAGAACCTATGATGGACGACCCGCGATAATTTTAGAAAGTATGGCGTCAACACCCTTGACATTTGAACCTATTTTTTCCCAGGAAAAAGGAGTAAAAATTCTACTGACAACCCAGTTATTTGATTTCCTTCTCAAGAACATGAAACATAAAAAGGGAGAACTTGCAGCAACCGCCCAGATCTATCTCGCTAAAGGACTATTTGAGATAGCTAAAAACGCATCAAATAAGAAAGATTTGCCAATCGTTTTTTCAGGAGGTGTTGCGTATAATAGAATGATTTCTAGCTATATGCTTCAGAATGGGATTCTTGTCAATAGAGAACTTCCTGCAGGGGATGGCGGTGTTTGTTACGGACAAGCATATATCGCTAATCTGATTAACAATATGTGATAAAATCCGATGATTTTTCAATAATGTAATGCTTAACGATTAGACGTTATTTTGTTATCGGCAAACATCTTTTTCGAATTTTTATTCTGAAATACTTTTTCAATTCTTTTTTTAAGATCGGCGATATCAAAGGGTTTTTCAATATAATCTTCACCTAAGAAACTACCAGCGTTTTTTGCGATTCTGTCTGTTCGTGCGGTCAAGAATACAATAGGGATGGTTTTCCATGATGGATTCTCTTTTATTCGATCAAAAACTTCCCATCCGCTCATTTGTGGCATCATAATATCAAGGAGGATAATATCAGGTATGATATTATCTTTCAACAGTTGCAAGCATTTCTGACCATTCTCTACCCCAAGAATTTTATAAAGCTGAGATGCATCTTCTAAACCTATTTTCAGGGAGGTAATGACATCAGGATTGTCATCTACTACCAATATTGTTTTCTTGATTTTTATCCCTCAATGAACCGTAATGATTCTTACTACATTAGTGTTTGCATGTCGCTATTCTGTAATACAATTTTATTTGGAGATTTTAAAGTGAAAAAAAATGTCGAACCTTTCCCCGTTCCTGGACTTTCCACCCAGATACTACCACCATGTTTTTCAACAATTCTCTTACAGATAGTTAGACCGAGTCCTGTTGATTTAAGATCGTGCCGGGAATAATCGACTTTATAAAATTCATCAAAAACGTGTTGAATTTGATTTGGCTCCAGTCCAATGCCGGTGTCTTTAACAGAAATAACAATCAAATCGTCCTTCCGTTTTGCATTTAGTGTTATTTTTACCTGATCGTCTTTTGAATATTTTATCGCATTGGAGATAAGATTATCAAATAATTCCCTAACTTGTAAGATATCGGCTTGTACGATGGTTTCCGCTGGAATGTTGTTTTCAATAACCACGTTTTTTCCTTCAAACAGTGTATTTTCCAAGTCAAGGATATCATGAAGATAATCAAAGAGATTGACATCGTGAAATTCAAACATCGCATTAGGAGAATTCAATTGTGCAAGTTCCAAGGTTTTTATAACGAGATTCTTCATATATTGTACATTATTGAAAATCACATCGAGCAGCTCTTTTATTTTCGGATCTTGTTCGCGTTCTTTGATAAGAGGAATTAAAATATTGAGCGGGGTTAAGGGTGTTTTGAGGTCGTGACCAAGTTGGCTAATAAACTCATCTTTCTGTTTTAAAAGTTTTTCAACATCCGCAGTTCTTTCCTTCACTTTTTTTTCAAGATCCTCATTAAGAAAAGTAAGTTCCTTTCTAGCAGAAGTAAGTTCACTATTTATTTTTTGAAGTTCTATGTTTTTTTTACGAATTTCTGTTTCAGCTTGTGTGAGGGCAGAAATCGTATTTTGTAAATCTTCCATAATGTTAAGGGTAGCAAGTTCACTTTTCTGTTGCAAATCAAGTTTTGCATGTAATTCATATTCCATACTCTTACGAGCCGAAATATCTTGCATCGCTACAAGTATTCCAATATGTTTATATTTTTTATTGAAGAACGGTGTTATATGAATCAAAATAGAGAGTGTCGTCTTATCTTTTTTAGTAAATTTCAATTCATAGTCCTGCTGAATCGTATCTGTCGTCGCATTCAATGCTTCCTTAAAAAAATTTATAGAATCATTATCAAAAAATTCAAAAATATTTTTTTCTAAAAGTTCATAAGAAGGATGACCAAGCATCTCTGATAGAAACGAATTTGCATAGATTATTTTGGCATTTTTATCAATAACAAAGATACCTTGGTGTAAATTTTCAACAACCTGGTCCCATGGAACAGATGTAAGATCAATGCTCATTTAATGTATTCTCTCCAGTATTTGATTTCAATTCATTAATCTGTTTTTTCAGCTCAATCATTTTTATTTCCCTATCAATGGTCACTGCCTTGAATCGTTCAAGTTCATCTATTTTTTTCTGTAAAGCAAATTCCGCTGAATCTTTCATCGCCCACGTTTTTTGTAAAGAAGTCAACATCTCATTGAAGTTTTTTTTAAGTATGGCGATTTCATCATTTCCTTTTACTTGTAGATGTTTTGAGAGGTCAGAATAATTCTTAATGGCATTTACAGATTGGGTTAATGATGTCAAGCGGGAGGTAATAAATCGATCGACAATGAAGATCATTGAGGCTATAGAGATGACCACCGTTAAAATAAGGGAAATTAAAAGGGTCTGAATCAGAGCAATGCCTTGATTATACACATCTCTATACGAACCTACTTCTATGACAAAAATAGGATCCCCAAATATATCGTTCATTACAATATATCCTGCGACATATGTTGAATTAATTGGTTGAATAAAAATTGGGATTTTGTCTATATAAGATGTTGCATGTTGGAAATCTAAAGAAAGTTGATTTGATTTCGGATGTAACACAACAACNAGATGGGTTATATTTCCAATAGATTCTACTTTATTATCGTCAAGGAACCTCCCTATAATAAATGTGCCATGAATCGGACCATCTTTATTACTCTGTAGTATAGGAGTAACCGCAATAAATACAGGCGTTTCGTTTTTATCATAGAGAATTATCCCGGATTGACTTGATTCTAAATTTCGATGAATAAAGAAAGATTCATTGTTTTTCGAGATATATTCATAGAGACTTGTTGGAAGTGTTGTTTCATTTTCATGCTGAAAATCAAAGGCTTTGCTAAATACGAGAGAGCCTGTTGTATTATAAAACATCATAAAATTTATTTTAATATCTTTAAAAATTTCATATTGCATATTCGTTTGAATAAACACTTCATTGCTATCTTCCACAAATAGATATGTATCATCCCATATAGACCAGTCCCAGGCCATAGCAGCTAAATTATCACATTCTTGATCAAATTGGTTTAAAACCCGGCTGACATGCTCCGTAACAATATTTTTTTCCAAGTTTGAATAACCCTCGATAACAATGGTGTTTAATATTATACTTAACACTAAGCAGAAGATACTAAATACCGCACAAATCGTTAGTAATGATTTACTTCGTAATTTCATAACATTCTACGCTTATATCCAATCTCTCATATAGCAGATATTTCGGTTTTAATTCAATTGTTCATACGATCCATACTGAAACTGCGGATGATAAACCTAGCAAATTAATCAAGTGAAATGCTAGAGAATCCTCACTGTCAACATGACGTACATCCCATCGCATTTCTTTCCAACGCAACAAAATGTTAAACAAATTAGTCCTATAAAATGGTGATGGATATAAATGAAAAATTTTCTTAAGAAATTAATCTGATTCTTTTCCCATCAAATTGATATAAAATAGTATCATACCACATAATGTTGTCGCATGAGGCAGGTTTTATTATTACAATTGGTTCGTGAGAAACTTTAAAATGTTTTTACCAGATTTTGAAATCGTTAACTACATCTACATCAAAT
>JGI20214J51088_10000496_pt1 | contig 27476 bp, 21 predicted proteins | sample WetSurMetagenome_FD_51088 | JGI IMG/M metagenome (IMG submission 51088) | reverse complement strand
TAATTCCGTGCTCCCAGCTAAAGCTCTGCTGAACAGGCACATAGGCTTTTGCGTCTCGTCCTCCATACATTATGCCGCCAAGTTCAACGCCCATTGGGTTATCAAGTTCTGGATCAACATTTTCTAAAGCCGTTAGTGATACGGCATAGCGAGCATTTTTGTTTGCAGCCGGAATATCATTACTCTGTTCGTCTTTTTTGCCTTCATACCAGTTTCCAGTGTAGTTGCATCCTTCTTTGGGTAGTTCTTGTCCCATGCCAAGCCAGTAAGGTTTACCATCTTTGACAAGTATGTTTGAGAAAACGATTTCACCGGGGTTGGTTAAGACCTTGTAGATTAAAGCGTCGTCTTTGGGGTTCACGTCTTGTATGATCCCGAATATGCCGCATTCAACGTTAACTGCTCTTGCTGAAGAATCAATGTCTCGAATGTATGCTATGTCGTCGCCAAGGATTTTTTCTCCTGGAAGCATAGCTGTCGAGGTTTTGCCGCACGCACTTGGGAAAGCTCCTGCGAAGTAAGTTTTTCGCCCATTTGGACCAAACACGCCCATTAAGAGCATGTGTTCCGCTAACCATCCTTCGCTGCTTGCTTTGCGGATAGCTAATCGGAAAGCTAATTTTTTGAAACCCACTGAGTTACCAGCATATTGTGTATTCACGCTGTAGATTGTGTTATCCATATGGTCTATGTAGATGCGTTTTTTGTTATATTCCATGCTAACCATGTCGCTATTTAATTTTCCAGCAGAATGCAGTACTCGAAGGAAGTCACTTTTTGGCCCAGCTTTTATGAATTGTTCGTATCCTGAGCGGTAGAGAAGATCCTCGGTGTGAGCAACATACCATGAATCTGTACATTGTAATCCTAATATTGTGAATAAGGAGTCTTTTGGACCTAGCGAAATAAATCGGACAATCATTGTTTTGCCCTGCATGCAATCCCGCATTAGACCTGTGACTTCTGTTAAGCCTTCTTGGCGATCAATTTGGTTGAGGGCTTTGCTTAAAGTGACTCCTTTTGGTACAAGGTACTTGGTTGCTTGGCGGTCTCTTCCCTGGTCGTATTCACCGTCAAAATGTACCGTGTGTCCTTTAAGAGTTAAGATTGCTTGTTCTTCACATGAAACGATTGCCTGTTTGCGAACATGTGCAATGTCTTCTTTGGAATCACTGCAAATAAAAATATCTTTAGGGTGACAGAGGTCGCTTTCTTTAGCGATAAACTCATGTACGTTTGGGTTATCTATTGCGCTGAGTTTTTTGAAGTCTGAGGGACTAAGTTTAGGCTGAAGCGCCTCTAGGTAAGGGTTCATTACTTCCATTGTTCATCGCTGTCCTTTCAGTCAGTTGCATAGGTAAATTAAAAACTTTGTGCAAGAAAAGGAAAAGTTGAGGATTGTAACATTCAACCGTCTGTTTCTTTACACATACTTAAAGTTCGTTTACAGTGCCAGGGACTCGCGGGAAAGGTTGACATTCTCCAACGTGTTTTACACCTGCAATCCAACCTACTAAACGTTCCATGCCTATACCTCCGCCAGCGGTCGGTTTTAATCTGCCTTCCTTAGCCATCTTTAGCACCAACGCATAGTTTTCTTTCTTTACTTGGTCTCTTTCGATCTTTTTCAAGATTTTCTTATATTCAAATTCACGTCTAGCACCTGAAAGAACCTCACCGAACTGCGGTAAGAATAAGTCATAGTTGTCCCATTTGCCAGTCTTGAAATCCTCAAAGTCATAGAATTCTCGTGGGATGTTTGTTACCCAAACAGGCTCCGTTATCTCTTCAGATATGCCTGTTTCCCAACCTTCTGCACCATATTTGGCTTCAAGTTCAACACGATCGTAAACTTTGAAGGGTGCTTTAGGAGCTTGTAAGGTATCACAACGGCAAAGAGTAGTTAGCTCTCCTTTCATGTCACGTTTAAGATCTCTAACCAAAGTGCAAATTGCATTTTCAACAAGGACAAAAACATCTTTTGTTGTTGCATCTCTTGCTTCAAAATCAAGCTGTGTAAATTCATAGATGTGTTTCCCTGTTGCTGCACGTGCAGCTTTTTCTATGCGAATGTTTGGTGATAGAATGAACAGTTTTGGGTATGCGGTGGATGAGGCGACGAGTTTGTGGATTATCATGCTTGCTGTTGTTCGCACTGGTTTGCCATAGATATCCACTTCGATTCTTTTTTCTATGGATGCCCCTGGGTCAGGCCACAGTGGGTCTGTGCTTTGGCTTAGGGCTACTGGCAGGAGCCATTGGAAGCCTTGATTTACAAATGTTGATGTGAGGCTTTTTAGCGTGTAAGTCATAACTTTTCCAATGCAAGCTTTCCTTTCAAGCTCACTTGGGGAGAGTTGTTCTAATGGTTTTGGAATTTGGATTGATTCTTGTTTCACAATAATCACTTTAGCTAATTTGGTTGAATATTCAGTATACAAACAAATTAATAAATTTTTTATAAAAAATCATAGAATTATTACGAAAAACACAAGGTATTATAGCATAGACTTGTAATATTTACATATGAGCATCAAACTAGATGAAAAGGACTATGTTATACTTACACTAATACAAGAAAACAGCAAACTAACAGCAAATCAAATCGCCAAAAAAGTGAACGCTCCAATAACCACAGTTTTCGCAAAAATAAAACGCATGGAAGAGGCAGGCATAATAACTGAGTACCGTGCTATCCTCTCTTCCCAAATGCTAAACTTAGGCACAGCCGCCTTCATTTTAGCTAGTGTATCTTACACTACTCTAAAAGCAGACAACATCCCGATTTCCCAGAGAGACGTTGCAGAAGAAATAGCTCGTTTTCCAGAAGTGCAAGAAGTACACATAATAACGGGCGACTGGGACCTGCTGGTAAAGCTAAGAGCTGAAAACGTAGATGCAGTGGGACGATTTGTGGTGGATAAACTTCGACGTATCAAAGGATTAGAGAAAACTTTGACTTGCATGGTTTTTGAAACAGTAAAGGAATCAACAGGACTTCCACTGCTCTTAAAACACAACGACAATAAACCAGCTAAGCCTTAATATCAGTGCTGCTTGAATAGTAAAGTAGAGGCAAAGCAAGCAGCACAGTGTTTTTGCCCTTACTGGTTAACGCATACTCAACACGTAGAGGCGGACCATGTGCTACTTTTCTAGTAATGTAACCATGAGCTTGAAGCATCTTTAATTTATCTGAAAGAGTGCGGGAATTTACAGTCAGAATCTTTCTAATTTCTGCAAAACCAATAGTTTTCTTTAGCAACAAAGTATATAGAATTTCGAGACTCCATTTCTGAAAAAGAAGATTAAAACTCTCTTCTAAGCTATCCAGCTCTGCTTTAAGTTCAGCAGGAGTTATTTTTTGGATTTCAATTATCTGATAAAATGTTTCTTCCACGCCTTTTAGAACCTGATCCATTCGTGCTTCCACTATTTTTCTGAATTCTGCGCTCAAAGTGGCACTCACTTAGGTCACACTCAGTGTATTGCGGCTCACTTCATACTTTATAAGCGTTTACTAATAAAACAAGGTATACAAAATACATCAGGTCACGGAGGAAAAACACTTGGAAAAATATGACGCCATAGTTGTTGGCGCAGGAACAGCAGGCTGCATAGCAGCAAAAACCATGGCTGAAAAGGGCTTAAACGTATGCCTACTAGAAAAGAAACCAGCAGGTCAAATAGGCGAAAAAATCTGCGGAGATGCTTTAGGTGAACATCATCTCAAATTTTTAGGACTGGAAAAACCAACAGGCGGCGAGTTGGAAGCAAAAATTGATGGCATAAAAATTTTCTCTCCCGACGAAAACACCGTTTTTACAATTGCGGATAAAGACTTCGTTGGTTTTCTTCTGAACAGGCGCCTGTTTGGTCAATGGCTACTAAAAAAAGCCACTGATAAAGGTGCAGAGCTGCAAGATAACATGAATTTCCGTTCGCCCATTATTGAAAATGGCGCAGTCGCGGGTGTTGTTGTCAAGAACATGCAAACTGGCAAAACGATTCAATTAAGAAGCAAAGTTGTTGTTGACGCCACTGGATATTTTGGTATGGTGCGTAAGCAGCTTCCAGCCGAAATGGGCATAGACCAGGAAATAGCAAACGCAGATGTAGAAGCCTGTTACCGAGAAATTCGGCAGCTCAAGCAAGAAACAGAGAATACACGTTTCTGCGAAATCTATCTTAACCAAAAAGCCTCTCCGGGTGGTTACATCTGGATTTTCCCGAAAGGCGGCGCCCGAGTCAACGTTGGCTTAGGAACACTTATGCACAAAAACTATCCTAACCCTAAAACTCAACTTTACGACACAGCCATCAAAAGACCAATTTTTGAAGGTTCCTTAGTTCTAAATGCCGGCGCATGGTTTGACCCAGTACGCAGACCATTAGACAACATGGTTTCAAACGGTGTAGTACTCACTGGCGATGCAGCGTCGCTGGTTAACCCAATACACGGTGGCGGCATAGGTCCCTCAATGCTAAGCGGTTACCTCGCAGGGCAACAAATTGTTGAAGCACTCTCAAAAGGCACACCAACCAAAGAGGCGCTTTGGAGCTACAACAAGAAATACATCGATACATATGGCAAAAAACAGGGAACCCTTGATATCTTCAAAATGTTCCTCCTATCCTGTAGCGATGAGGACCTCAACTATGGCATGAACGAAAAACTCATGACTGAAGACGATGTACTTAAGGCAGGTATGGGCGACGACTTCCACTTAAACATTACAGAAACTGCAAAACGAGTTTTCAGAGGCATACGACGTGTTGGATTTCTTAACAAACTGCGATTAACCGTTACAATGATGCGTGGACTTAGCGCACACTATAATACATACCCAAGTTCGCCACAAAACTTTGAAGCTTGGCGTCTACAAACCATAAAGCTAATCGAAGACGCAAGACACAAACTTGTTGAATAAACTCTCTTCACTTCTTTTTTTTGTATTCGTATAAAGGCTTAAATTTTCAATCTTCCACATGCATAGATTACAGGTGATTAAGATGGTTTACTGTTCAAATTGTGGAACGCAACTCCCAGATGATGCATATTTTTGTCCCAAATGTGGCACTAAAACAGAAAAAGGGAAAGCTGCAAAAGCAACTTATCCAGCTGACGAAATCCGTGATGCTTTTTACCAAGTTGGACTAGAACTCGAAAAAGCCTTCACACTAGCTGCTCACGAAACAAGAGCAGCCTTCAAAAAAGTCAACGAGAATCTTCAACAGAAAACTACCCAACCATCCCAGCCTTCAACTCAAGNAATGGTNGTTTGCCCTAAATGCTCAACCAAAAATCCAGCAGGCTCAATCTTCTGCTACAACTGCGGCACAAGGATCGTTCCCGTCGAAGAGTCCCATGGCAGCACCTAAAATGAGCGCAAACAAAACTCTCATAGCCTATGAAACCAAAGGTGGCGTAACTGAAGAATCAGCCATAAAAATCGCTTATATTTTGCGTTCAAACTATCAATTAGAAGTTGACTTGATTGACTTAAAAGAACAAAAAACATACGATTTGATGCAATATAGAAATATAATAATCGGAAGCGGTGTAAGAGCTGGCAGAGTATACGGCAAAGCAAGAAAGTTTCTTGAAAACAATTTCAGTGGAAAAAAAGTCGCCTTCTTTGTTTCCTCCTCTATGGCTGGTACCCCTGGAAGTCATGACAACGCAAAAACCAGATTCGTTGAGCATACACTAGCAAAATACCCCAACATTAATGTTGTAAGCACGGAAGCTTTTGGTGGGCGCATAAGATATCTTAGAAAGACAATGTTAGACAACACAGATTTGGTTAAGGTTGAGGTTTGGGCCGAAGAGCTTGGAAAAAAATTCACAGAATAAACAAAAAGTCACCAAGGCTAATGCTCTGCTTTGTCCTTCTTGCTGTGTTGAATACATCGAAGTTCAATTTGATTTCAAGGTTGAAGATGTTATTTTACATAACGTAAAAGCCTTAAAATGTCCTAGTTGTGATAATGAAGTTTTTACACCTCAACAAATAGAAAAAATCATAAAAANGGCAAACTCGGTAATGAGTGGTTGATGTAAATATATCTCTGANNCGNTTTTTTCCATTTAAAAAAATCCAGCAAAAGTAATGTTTTTCAAAGTATCTAACATNCGCCGTTTAAGGTTTCTCAANATCTTTTTCGTATTTTTTTGTTAATCGGAAAAAAATAATGATTCTAAGGAAAAGAGGAATTTGCTTATTATTTGTTCCAGTTTTGCGTGGAGTGAGTAGATAATTGCAAAGATCTCAAGTAATTTATCATTAAAAGCAAAAACGGTTATTAATAAGGAAACAAGTACGCTTACGCAGAGTTATCAAGGAAAAAATCTGTGATAGCTAGAATACTCCAAGGAAAGGCGAAATGCGTGAAAAAATCGACGAAAATTTCATTTATGTTAGTTGCTTTGGTTACAGTTTTAACGCTTACCGCGTTTATTTGCTCTGTTAGAGCTATTGATAACGCCAGTTTCCAAGCATCCATATCTACTAACAACAAAGGGGTTAGTGAGGATGCGCTGAACACTTTTACAATCAACAATACGGGTACTGCCCAGCTTACTGACGTTAACGTAACAATTCCGAATGGCGGATATACTAACTTAAGAAATTTATTTATTATATCTCAACCTGAAGCCCAATCTTGGACTATCACTCGTCTTGACAATTACATTCTTCTTAATGCTTCTTCCAAGGGCTTAAACACTGGGCAAAACATTGCGTTCACATTTGATGCAAAAAACCCTTCTGTAGCGGGAAATTATAAGTGGGTAGTTGTCGGTAATGTAATCACTTCTACCGATGGTATAAAAACACCCACAAATCCGATAGACGTCAACTCTTCGGTTGAAATTACAGCAATAACAGCTGCGTTAATGATTTTCGGTATCGCTGCTGGCATAGCCCTTCTTAACACTGGTTTAAACAGGCTTTTAATCAGCTATTTCGTTGGTTGGGAACAATACAGGGTTATGCAAAAAGAAATGAATGAGTACCGCCAGGAAACAATGGCGGCTGCACGAGCTAATGACAAGAAACAAATGGAGAAACTCAAGAGAAAACAGTCTCAAGTTAACGCTATGCAGGCAAAAATGATGAAACCTCAAATGGTCCAGTTCGGTATTTCTTTCCTCTACATTTTTGTCTGGTTCTTTGTTTTAACTCCCACATTCGGAAACACTTCTTTAGTTTACTTGCCTGGTTTTGGTGCTGTCTCAGTAATTTACTGGTATCCCATCGCATCTTTCTTCCTTGGCTTACTAGGTTCACGCCTACTGGGCATTATGCCAATCGAGAACTAGTTAGACAAAGAGTGGTGCCATATGAATAAAAAAGCAAATCAGTGCCTTGCTGACAAACCAGTAGTGATTTGCATCTCTGGAATGGCTGGAACAGGAAAAAGCACCCTATCCAAAAAGCTTGCCAAAAAATATAATTTAAAATGCTTTAGTGGCGGCGATGCTCTAAAGGAACTTGCAATCGCTGAGGGTAATGATGCATCCTGTGAAGGTTGGTGGGAGAGCCCTGAGGGATTAGACTTTTTAAATACTCGAATGGCTGATCCCAAATTTGACAAGGCAGTTGACGCGAAACTTCTTGAATTTGCAAAACAAGGGAATGTTCTCTTGGATAGTTGGACCATGCCTTGGCTGCTTAAAGGGGGCTTTAAGATCTGGCTAATGGCTTCACTTGAAAAGAGAGCAGCAAGGGTTGCTATTCGTGATGGAATCAGCGTTGATGAAGCTTTCAAGGTTTTANATNCCAAGGAAACCAGGACAAAGGCAATTTATAAAAAACTTTATGGTTTTGCTTTAGGTGACGATTTATCGCCATTTGATCTGGTTTTAGACACTGATAATTTGGATGCCCATGAGGTTTTTGATGTTCTCTGTAGAGTAATTGGTAACGTAGTTATCTGTGTCCCTAATCAATAAAGCGTTGAATAGAACTTTCCTCTATAACTCAGTTCCAGAGGTCTTATAACAGCAAACAACACACCTTAGAATTCCCCATTGAAGGGTTACTCGAGAAAGGAGCAAGGGGTAAACCTGAAAGCATTAAGTTATATATCCACGCTTTTCATGTTGGCGGTGATTTCCATGTGCCTAATTACTTCCTACATTTTAGTCGACCCTTTGTTACATCGATCAACTATTACACTTTTGGTCTTCAATTTTTTACTTTTCCCCCTGTTCTTCCAGCTTAACGGTAGTACATTTAAAAAAATTTTTACGATTACAATAGGTAATTTGATTGGGCTTTTTTCAAACATTATCTTTTATTATTTCTCGTTTTTCGGGAGGCTTTATTTTGGGGCAGTCTTCGACAGTTTCTATACGTGGATTTTTCCCTTTTTTAATTTAATTTGGATAGTTCCTTTCTGGGCGTTAAGTTTAGGTTTCCTTATTGCGCCCATGAAAACTGCAGGGAAGGGAACAAATAATTGATCTTTCCAGTTTGGTTATTGCAGATAGTAGACTTTTTGTTTATTTTTCTGACTGCATTCATTTGTGCTTATTTAGTTCGTCATTATATTTTTACATTCGCTGTCTTAAGGCAATCCAAANTCGATAAAGTACATAGAAGNTTTGAAATAGTAAAGTATGAACCGACGGTTTCCCTTCTTATTCCGGCCCATAATGAACATGAAGTCATAAAAAATTTGCTAGAAAAAATAATTCAGTTATCCTATCCACAAAACAAGCTTGAAGTAATAGTAGTAGACGATGCGTCAACCGATTCTACTGGAAAAATTGCAGATGAATATGCCAAGGTTTACAAAATTATTAAAGTGATTCATAGAGATAAATCCGTAGGTGGAAAGGGAAAAGCATCTGCGTTGAACGCTGCATTGAAGACAGCAACGGGAGAAATTGTTCTTTGTTTTGATGCTGACTATCTTCCCAATAAAAATATTGTTGAAAGACTTGTCGAAAAGCTGTCAGACCCAAAAGTTGGAGCTGTACAGGGAAGACCTGTTGTCATAAATGAGCCACAAAATATCGTTACACGTTTAGTTACTCTTGAACGGATTGGTGGATACAGAGTTGACCAAGAAGCTAGAGATATTTTGGGGTTGATTCCGCAATTTGGAGGTACCGTTGGCGGCTTCAAGCGCAGTGTGATCAGGGATTTAGGGGGATTTGACGAGTCAATGCTTGCAGAAGACACGGATTTAACATTTCAAGTTTACCTAGCAGGCTACAAAATTCGCTATGCCAATGAAGCTGAATGCTATGAAGAGGCAGTTAGCACTTGGAAGGCATACTGGCGGCAAAGGCACCGATGGGCGAAAGGACATATGCAAGTGTGCTTTAAACATGCATTTCCTGTTCTAAAAAGTTCAAGGATGAACAAAAAACAAAAAATTGATGGATTGCTCCTTTTATTTATTTATTTTATGCCCCTTGTAACGCTGGTTTCATTTTTTATTGGGACTTTTCTTATTTTTAGCCATTCTAGCATGGCAAATCTTTTGTGGTTAATCATTCCAGTTTCCATCTACAGTTTTGTCGGTAATTATGCTCCTTTCTTTGAAATTGGAGTCGGCGCCTACCTTGATGGGAGAAAACGCATACAATGGTTGATGCCTTTCTTGATTTTCTCATTTTTTTACAACATACTAATTTGCACCAAAGCTTTTTTTGATTTACTATTAGGAAAAATGGTAGGCGATAATAATCAATGGAAAAAAACTGAACATTTCGGTAAAGACAACTTAATTACAAGTCCAGTGGATGGTATTTGTTAATGATTGAGGGCTTTCTTGCATTTGTAATTGTAACTTTAGCGATATTATGCATAGTTATTATACTTTTTTTGCCTGCAATTAGAGAGTTAACCAAGCCTGCGGATGCAGGACCAAGAGTGATATCTGACAGTTTCTCTGAAAAAATAATGGATCAAGATGAAATCTAATGTAGTCCCTAAAGGCTAGAATTAACAGTTTCTTAGCTTGTTAAGTTACTTTTATTTAAAAAGTAATTTAGCATTTTTCCATTGATCCATAGCTAGAGATATATGTCCATATGGTCCGCCTTGAATCGAATAGAAAATGTAACATAAATAGCCGCATCGTGCGCATTCATTATAGCTTTTGCGGAGTTCTTTGAATTCAGGGCTTTCCCATTTTTTGGGTAAATCAAATATTGACCCTGCAAAATTATGGCTATGGCAACCCGCGATTCTACCTAAGTGATCTACTACCAAAAAATTTTTTAACGCCTGGCATTTCCAAATTCGTTTGTCTTCATTATAGAAGCTTCTTACCGTTTTCAACAGTTTGTTGGTCATTAAAATATGCTTGTTTTTCTTTTTCATTTCCCTGAGCGTGTCGCAAAGCGAAACCATTGCTTGCTTATCAGTAATGACGAAATCATCGTTTTGTTTACCAATTCTGAACAGTTGCTTCTTATCCGTAGAAGTATCAAAGGAATAGAGGCAATACCAAACTGGGATTCCCTTTTTAGTAAAATAATTTGTTAGGTCAACAATTTCATAGATATTCTTCTGTGAAATTGTCGGGGTAACGGCAACTTTTACGCCTTTGCTATGAAGAGTCTCCACTGTTTCCATCGCTCTTTTCCAAGCACCTGGGACATCTTTTATCATGTCATTTTTTGTTTCATCCAAACTATCAATTGAAATTGCTACGAAATCTACGTTTTTGAGACAATCAATTTTTTTTGCCGCCATGCTCCCATTATCATACACTGTTGTTATGAACAATTGTGAAGCATAATCCAAAATTTCGCCGATATCATTTCTGAGAAGTGGATCTCCCCCTGAAATAACTAATTCCACTATTCCGATTTTTTTAAGAATCTCAAACCCTTTTTTTATTTCTTCGGCTGTCAGCTCTCTTTCATCTTGTTCCTTCCAAACGTTGCAGCCTGCGCAGCGGTAGTTACATTTTCTTGTAATTAACCATTGAGCGTGATGAGGTTTGCCAGGCGTAAGTGAGCGCCTGGTGATTGATGCTGCTTTTTTTAGGGTTGTCGTCAAATAAATGCCACTTGCCGCTTGAGTTTTGTACTACTGTATTTTTGTCTGACTATTAAAACTATTTCGGCTTGTCACCGAATTATTTGGCTTTGTTTACTTGAACTGCTATTTTTTGTACAAGCTTTTTAAGACTGATGTTTCTGCTAGGCTAATATCATTTCATACGATAGACTTGGCATTGGCGGCGACGAGCTTTGGCAAATGGCGTTAATAGAAACCCCGAAATATTCACAGTCAAAGAAAATGAGCCTTCAGCGAAGCCACAGTTAACTTCAGAAGAAGTTCTGACTTTGTCACCCGCAGAAGTTCTTTTCCGCATAGGAACCTCTTCTCAGGGATTAAGCTCTGAAGAGGCAACAAAACGCTTAGAAACTTACGGTACGAATGAGCTTGCGCATAAACAAAAACGAACGGCAATAGTTAGTTTTCTTTTGCATTTTAAAAGCCCACTAATCATAATACTTCTGATCGCTGCTTCAATTGCTGGTGGCCTAGGTGATATATCAGATTTTAGTATTATTTTTGTTATTGTAATTATTAGCGTAAGCATTGACCACTATCAAGAATCTAAAGCTGAAAATGCAGCCGAACTCCTTAAAGAAAAGGTTTCTACCACGGCAACTGTTCTGCGTGACAACACTAAACTCGAAATGAAGCTTTCCCAGATTGTTCCCGGTGACATTATTTTACTCTCCGCGGGTGATATAATTCCTGCTGATGCAAGAATAATCACTGCAAAGGATCTTTTCATTAATCAGAGCTCCTTAACAGGTGAATCTTTTCCGGTTGAAAAAACCGCTAACAGTATCACCCCTGTTCACTTTAAAAGTGGCTCAATCACTGAATGGAGCAACTACCTTTTCATGGGCACCTCACTAGTTAGCGGATCAGCTACAGCTGTGGTCGTTAAAACTGGTGGGATGACTGAATATGGCAAAATCGCAAAGAAACTGGTTGCTAAACCGCCTGAAACGGAGTTTGAAAGGGGCATAAAAGGTTTTAGCTACCTAATCATGCAAATCACTTTCATTCTCATAATTTTCGTTTTCTTGGTTAATGCCTTATTTAAGCATGGATTAGTCGAGTCATTGCTGTTCGCTGCAGCTCTTGCGGTTGGTTTGACACCTGAGCTTTTGCCAATGATCATTACTATGAATCTTTCAAGAGGCGCCATTAATATGTCACACAAAGGAGTCATCGTCAAGCATTTACCATCAATTGAAAACTTTGGCAGTATGAATGTGCTTTGCACTGACAAAACTGGTACATTAACTGAAAACCTCATTACACTTGTTCTTCATATTGACCTAGAAGGACGCAGCGATAACAAAGTACTCCTGTATTCCTACTTGAACAGTTATTTCCAAACAGGACTTAAAAGTCCATTAGACGAGGCAATACTTGTTCATAAAGAATCGGATGTCACTGGCTTCCAAAAAATTGATGAAGTGCCTTTTGACTTCGTTAGAAGAAGAGTTTCTGTAGTAGCTGAAAAGAACAGAGAACGCTTCTTAATANCCAAAGGTGCGCCAGAAGAAATTCTAAAAGTCTCAGATTATTATGAAGTTGATNGTTTAGTTAATGATATCAGTGACGAGATGCGCAAAAGAATTGAGCAGAAATATTTTGATTTAAGCTCAGAAGGGCTTAGAGTTTTAGGTGTCGCTTATAAGAAACTCAAAACGGAAAAAAACGTTTATTCAGTAAACGACGAAAACAGCATGGTTTTTCTTGGTTTTGTCGCTTTTCTTGACCCTCCAAAACAGACCTCAAAAGAATCTTTAGCTTTGCTCGCTAAAGAAGGAATTGAACTCAAAATTCTCACAGGCGATAATGAACTTGTTACTAGGAAAACTTGTGAGCAACTTGGTTTTGAAATAAAAGGTGCTGTTCTTGGGACTGACATAGCTCAGATGCACGATGACGCTTTGGCTCGAGTTGTCGAAGAGGCAAATGTATTTGCAAGAGTCACACCTGTTCAAAAAGACAGAATTATTAATCTGTTAAAAAATAATGGACACGTTGTAGGATTTATGGGNGACGGCATTAACGATGCTCCATCACTTAAAACATCAGATGTAGGTGTTTCCGTTAACAATGCCGTCGACGTAGCAAAAGAGTCTGCGGATATTATCTTGCTTGAAAATGATCTAACTGTGCTTGCTCAAGGAGTTATGGAAGGACGAAAAACTTTTGGCAATACAATGAAATATGTTATGATGGGAATAAGCAGCAACTTTGGTAATATGTTTAGTGTTGCAGGCGCCTCTCTTTTTTTACCATTCCTTCCAATGTTGCCCGTTCAAATTCTTCTAAATAATCTTCTCTACACCTTATCCCAAGCCACAATCACATCGGATAACGTTGATGAGGAATATATTGAAAGACCAAAGCGATGGGATATTTCCTTCATCAGAAACTTCATGATAACAGAAGGACCTATTAGCTCTATTTTTGATTACTTAACGTTTTTTCTAATGTTATTTATCATTGTGCCCACGTATACATTTTTGCCTGAACTTCAACGGCAAAACCTATTCCAAACTGCATGGTTTGTTGAATCTCTCTGCACACAAACGCTTGTTGTGTTTGTTATTCGCACAAGAAAATCCCCTTTTTGGAAGAGCAAACCAGGCAAATACCTAGTAATCAGTTGTCTTACGGTTGTTGCTATAGCATTGATACTTCCTTACACAGGGATAGGAAAAATTTTCAGTTTCTATCCTCCTCCACTAGCCTTCTATGCTGCCTTAGCATTGATGATAGGTGCTTACCTTTTTTTGGCTGAAGTTGTCAAACGCTGGTTCTATAAACGTTATGCTTTTAGGCTCGAGCAAGTTTTGATTCCGAAAAAAAGAGCTTTCTACCTGAGTCGAAACGCCCGTTTGGCGCAAGATATTGCTGCTGTCGTTTGCTTGCGTGAAGAAAATGAAATTTCACTTGACTCAATGCTTGATGATTTATCGAGAAGTTTAAACTATCCTGTTGATGCAGACAGGGTTTATCAGAATCTGCAGCATCTCCGTCGTGGGGGCTTAATTGATATTGATTGGCGTAAACGAGTTATAAAAAGAACGGGTCCAATTAAAGAATATGTTACAAAACAGATAGTCAATAACTCAATGTGGCCTATAGTTGTAGACGATTGGCTAAACATTACCAGAGCCATTCAGTCAAAATATGGAAAAATCAACCCTGAATTTCAAGATATTTTAACGTCTAAACAGAGTTGACTGCACTATTAGTTTCCAGTAGATCGCTGAATAGCCTTAGGTTATCTCTTAACTGGCTAATTATCAAAAAGTTCTGCCTTACATGTTCTTTGCCGTTTATACCCATCTGAGTTGCCATCTCCTGATTTTTGAGCAGGCAAAGGGTTCTTTCAGCCGCTTGCTCCACTGTATCAACAAGAAACCCGTTTTCACCATCGATAATCTGAAGTGGTATTCCGCCGACTTTTCTACCTACAACTGGGACGCCTTTCCAAAGTGCCTCTGCAACTGTTAAGCCAAATCCTTCTCGCGTAGACATTTGAAGTACAACTTGAGATGCACGCTGGAAAGCGTTAACTTCCAAGTCGTGTACACCTTTCAAATCTGTTAAGAAATGAATATCTGGATCTTCGCCTGCGTGCCTTGCGGTTTTTTCAAGGTAAAGCCAACCTTCAGGATCATCCGTCGCCATCCCAGCGATTAAAAGCAGCTGCACTTCAGGAATTTGTTTTTTTATGATTCGGTAAACATCTATTACGCCTGACGGGTCTTTCCAGGGGTCAAAACGTCCCACTTGTGTTATGATTGGTTTATCAGCGTTAATTTCGAACCGACGTAAAACCTCCGAAAATTCACTATCCGTTAACTCCCGATTTTTCTCACTCAGTGGATTAATGCTAGGAGGTCTTATACTTAGTGTTTTTACGGTTAAGCTAGGCACTACATACTGTTTTGCTGTGAAGACGGCTGCATCATAGCGGCTGATGAAGGGTTCTAGAAATCCCCAAATAGCCAGGTTAGGCGTTGATAAATCAACGTGGCACCGCCAAATCCACTTATTATTTTTGTTGGGATAAAACTGAATAAGTGCTGCCGGCTGAGCGTCATGGATCATAACTACGTCAGTGTCTAAAATTGTTGATTCGCTGTTCATGCGGTTATATTCTAAGTATGTATGTTCTTCTTCCTTCGAAAGTTGAATATTCAAACCTTGGAGAGCATTATGAATTTTTTTTGTAACGTTAAAAAAGTCAAATGATCCTTTGATTACTTCCCAGTGGACATCTAAGCCTACGTCCTTCATTAAAGGAACCAAATTATGAAGTATTTCAGCCACTCCGCCACCAGTTGCAGTTGAATTAATATGCATAATTGATTTGCCTTTCAGTTTTTCACCTAATTCTTTTACTGCTTGAATCTCTTCTTCCCCAACGATGTTGACGTAATCTCGAAGCACTATTTTTCTAGTTAATTCAACTGATAACATTCAAAAACAAACCTCAAAATCAAAGCGCTCTTTTTAGAAACTAGGACAAAATTATATTTATCCTTGCTCTAATAATAATGTGTTGTTAAGTTTTAACGGTAGAATGAAAGACCGCTCTTAAGCTTTTCATTTGTCTTCAAGTTTTGTGAAGATTAGAATTGGAGTTAAAACTCGTAAATTTAGTTGTTAGGCGAAAAATTTGCGAATAGGTGCTAATTATTCAGAGAGAAAATGCGATTTCATAGTTTGGGCTCCAAAGCGTAATCAAGTGGACCTACAGCTTATCGAAAGAAATGAATTATTGCGAATGAAGAAGGTAGAAAACGGCTATTGGATTCTTAACGTTCCAGGGCTCAATCCCGATGTTCTGTATACTTATCTCTTGGATGGCAAAGAGTCAAAGCCTGACCCTGCGTCGCATTTTCAGCCAACTGGGGTGTTTGGGCCATCCCAAGTAATAGATCATGGTGCATTTAAGTGGAAAGACGGTAGCTGGACCGGTGTTGAAGTTAGAAATCTCTTTTTTTATGAAATTCATGTTGGAACTTTCACTCGCCAAGGCACTTTTAAAGCGGCTTCGGAGCGCATAAAAGACATAGCAGAACTGGGTTTTAATGCCGTTGAATTAATGCCAATTTCTCAATTCTCAGGAACTCGAAATTGGGGATATGATGGCGTCTTTCCGTTTGCAGTTCAAAACACATATGGCACTCCATACGATCTCAAAGAATTGGTCAACGAATGTCACCTTCATAACGTTGCTTTGTTTATTGATTGTGTTTACAACCATGTCGGTCCAGAAGGTAACTGCCTAAATGATTTCGCTCCTTATTTTCCGAGTACTAGAATTGGTCAGTGGGGGCCATCAATTAATTTGGATGGCAAACTAAACGATGGTGTAAGAAATTTCTTTTCTGAAAATGTGCTTCATTGGTTAGGAAATTTCCACTTTGATGGAATTCGGCTTGATGCAGTGCAAACAATGATGGATACTAACCCCAACCATTTTTTGCAAGAAATAAACAGTTCGGTTAGACTATTCAGTGATAAAATTGGTCGGAAATGTCATCTTATAGCTGAATCAGGCTACAATATACCGCAGCTTCTCTTGCCTTTGAATCAATGTGGTTATGGTTTTGATGCTCAATGGCTAGATGATTTTCAGCATGCAATCTTCGCTTTATTGACTGGAGAAAAGGAAGGCTATTACAGAAACTATGGTAGCTTGCAAGACGTGATTGAAGTATTAAATGATGCTTATCTATATGTAGGCGGCGAATATGATTTCAAACGCCGAGATGAGTCTTATCGGGATATTCCAGCTTACAGGTTCATAGTTTTCTCTCAAAACCACGACCAAATCGGAAACCGTATCTTAGGTGATCGCTTAACATCCATTGCTGGGATAGAAGCAGCCAAATTGGCGTCTGCAATGGTTTTCCTATCTCCATATGTTCCATTAATTTTTATGGGGGAAGAATGGGGTGAAATAGCGCCTTTCTTGTTTTTTACTGATTATCAAGGCAAAGATTTGATAGCTAACATACGGGATGGGCGCAGACACGAGTTTGTAGAGTTTCATTGGCAAGGGGAAGTACCTGATTCACAGGATCAAGCGGTTTTTGAGCAATCTAAAATTAGATGGGAAAAACGTGATAGTGAAGATGGAAAGAATATTACTTCTTTTTACCGGCAACTCATAAAGCTAAAAAAAATACCGATCTTTCATTCAGAAGCTGACAGACAAATCAAAGTATCTCAAATTTGTGAAAATGTTTTGTTAATGTACAAAGAAAGTGGAAATTCAAAGGCGATAATAATAGCTAATTTTTCCAAACAGCAGTCTACTTTCACTTTTCCGCTTGTAAAAGGAAACTATCTAAAGATTTTTGATTCAGCTGATATTGAGTGGTCAGGACCAGGTTCAAATCTGCCTTGCAAAACTATTGCCGGTGACAGGCATTTCATTCCAGGTTATTGTGTTGCGGTTTACTTGTCTGAAATTAATGAGGGGGATATTGGTTGAGTGAACATTTCATCTGCATTCATGGACATTTTTATCAGCCTCCACGTGAGAATCCCTGGCTAGAAGAGGTTGAATTTCAGGAATCAGCATACCCATATCATGATTGGAATGAACGTGTCAATGCCGAGTGTTACGCGCCAAATGCTGTGAGTAGAGTTATGGATTCTCAATGGAGAATAGTAGGACTTGTGAATAATTATTCAAGAATTAGCTTTGATTTTGGCCCAACTCTGCTTTATTGGCTTGAAAAACATCAACCAACTGTTTATGCGTCTATCTTGAACGCTGATAAAGATAGTATTAATAATTTTTCAGGTCATGGCTCTGCAATAGCGCAAGTTTATAATCATATGATTATGCCACTAGCCAACAAGAGAGATAAGCAAACTCAGGTGAAGTGGGCAATACGTGACTTCCAAAAAAGGTTAAACCGTGATCCGGAAGGCATGTGGTTGCCCGAAACTGCTGTAGACACTGAAACCCTTGAGGTTTTAGCGGAAAACAACATAAAATTCACTATACTCGGCCCACATCAGGCAACAAAAATTCGCAAAATGGGCGAAGAAAACTGGATCGATGTTTCTAATGGTAATACAAAGATTGATCCACGACGAGCCTATTCTTGTCGTTTGCCTTCAGGAAAAACCATTAATTTGTTCTTTTTTGACAAACGCTCGGCGAGTGATATTGCTTTTGGTAACCTGCTTGAAAATGGTGAAGCCTTCGCTAAGAGACTTCTGGATTCTTTCCAAAATCAGGATAATGAAGCATTAATTGAAAGCGTGGCCAGCGACGGCGAATTATATGGACATCATCATCCTCATGGAGATATGACCTTAGCATATTGCATATATTATATTGTTTCTAATGGACCTTCAAAACTAACTAATTATGCTGAATTCCTTGCTAATCATCCAGCACAGTTTGAAGTTGAAATAAAAGCGAATACTTCATGGAGCTGCATGCACGGCGTTGAGCGCTGGAGAAGCGATTGCGGCGATAATATGGGCAGGACAGGATGGAATCAAGCGTGGCGCAAACCTTTGAGAGAGGCAATGGATTGGCTAAGAGACAATCTGTCAGAACCTTTTGAGCGTGAAGCGTCACAATATCTCAATGACCCTTGGGGTGCTAGAGATGATTATATTGATGTTATACTTGATAGGTCAACTGAAAACGTGGACGCCTTTCTTTCGAGACATGCAAAAAAACCGTTGAACGATCAAGAGAAGCGTCGAGTAATGAAGTTACTTGATATGCAACGACATGCAATGCTAATTTTCACTAGCTGCGGCTGGTTTTTTGATGAAATCTCAGGAATTGAGACTGTGCAAGTGATGATGTATGCAGCCAGAGCTATGCAACTTGCTGAGGAGCTTTTTAACTTGGACCTTGAAAGTCAATACTTACAAATTCTTGAGAAAGCGCCAAGCAATATATCAGAATTTAAAAATGGGGCTAAAGTCTACTCAATTTTTGTTAAGCCCGCAATAGCAGACTTCGCTAAACTTAGCGCTCAAAACACCATGATGCAGCTTTTCACTGACAACATTAAGTCCTCTATTATCAGTCCCAAGGCAAATTGCTGCTTTACTATAAGCTCCGATAACGTTGAAAAGAGGGATGACGGAAAATTCCGGCTAACCGTAAACATGTCAAAGGTTCATTCCGCTATCACTTTAGATGAAGAAACGTTTGGTTGTGCTGCTATTTGGTTAGGAGACCATAATGTTTCATCTGGCGCTAGACGGAATATGTTGCCTCGGGCTTTTGGCGCGATGCGAAATCAAGTTATTGAAAGTTTCGAAAGGGGGTTGATTAACGAAATAATCGTTATCTTATCAAAGTACTTTGGTCAAAACACCTATTCGCTAAAAGATATGTTCAAAGATGATCAAAGAAACGTGCTTGATTATATTGTCGCTGACGGGTTAAAAAAAGCTAAAGATCTCTATGATATTATTTACCATGACAACTCTGCTATGCTTCGTTTTATGAAAGAAACACGTATTCCCTCACCTAAGGCTTTAGGTTTAGCAGCTGAAGTGGTGATAAATATGGAAATAGAGAAGTTGCTTTCAACAGAAACCCCTGATCTACAAAAACTCGAAAAGGTAGTTGCTGACTCCAAGTATCTCTCGGTTACACTTGATTCAGATTTGTTAGCTTACAAAGCAAGCCAGAAAATAGCTGATCAATTCACAAAACTTGACAAAAATCCGGACGAACTTGAAACACTCAAGTGGTTAAGCCAATTTATCAAACTGCTTAATGTATTGCCGGTAAAACCGAACCTGTGGCAGGCTCAAAATATCGCTTTCAAAATTGTGGAAAATCAATACAAGCAATCCAAGCAGAAAATCGATGATTCTTCAAAAGCGTGGCTTATTGCTTTCACAGAGTTGTGTGAGCTGATTGGTATAAGGCTTGATTAATTTGAATGTTCCAGTTGCCACTTATAGGGTACAGTTAAATGCGGACTTTAATTTTGATAACCTAAAACAAATAGTGCCCTATCTAAATCAGCTTGGCATTTCACACATCTACGCTTCACCGATTTTTCAAGCAAAAAAAGGTAGTGGTCACGGTTATGACATAGTTGATCCAAACCAAATAAGCAGCGACCTTGGCGGGCAAGCAGCCTTTGAAAGCTTGATGGGCGAGGTTTCAGCCTATGGACTTAAATGGATGCAGGATATTGTGCCCAACCACCAGTCTTATTCGCTTGAGAATAAGATGATTTATGATTTATTACAAAATGGAATTACCTCTCAGTACAATGCCTACTTTGATGTTGATTGGAACCATCCATCAAAGAAATTGAAAAATAAAATTCTCGCACCTTTCCTAACCGAGCCCTACATAGAGAGCATGAAGAAAAGACGCTTTTGTCTTAAGAATGAAGATGGTGTAAAAATAAAATATCTCAATATGGCTTTTCCAGTTAATAAGCAAGCAAGCATTAGAACACGAGAAGAAATTGATCGCGTCAACAATGATGTGACCCTTCTGGATAAGTTGCTGTCAGAGCAATATTACTCACTTGTATATTGGTTGCTAGCACTTAAAGAGATCAACTACCGTCGCTTTTTTGATATAATCGACCTTATCGGTATCCGAGTTGAAAATCCCTCCGTTTTGGAAAACACTCATCGATTGGTTTTCAAGTTAACCAGTTCAAATCAATTTTCCGCTCTACGATTAGATCATATAGATGGATTGTATGATCCTGAGCAATATCTTCAAAAAATAAGAGAAAATCTGCCCGATGCCTTCATACTGGTAGAGAAAATATTAATGGGAAATGAACAACTGCCAGCTTCTTGGCCTATTCAAGGAAGCACAGGTTACGATTTCTTAAATGTCACAAATAAATTGTTCATTCAAAGAGGTAGTGAAAAGCAAATTGACGGTTTTTACCAAGGATTTAGCGGTAATTACAAAGAATTTAGCGATCTAATATATGAGTGCAAAAAATTAGTTATTAATAAATATTTTTTAGGAGATGCCAAAAATCTATCACGATTAATTAATCACTCCTTGGCCAAAGTTGGATACGGGAAGGTGTCTACTCAAGCTATGTGTCAAGCTGTTGTGGAGTTGCTTGCTTGCTTTCAAGTTTACCGAGGTTACGTTGCGGCTGGAAAACCAATTTTTGAGCAGTTCACAAAGGCGATAAACCAAGCAAAAAATAAAAAACCAGATTTAATCAAGGAACTGTCCTTACTTAGTGTTCTCGCCGATAAAAGCGGAACCTCACAGCAAGCCTTGCATGCAATTATGCGACTGCAACAGTTTACCGGAGCCATCATGGCTAAAGGATTAGAAGACACAGTATTTTACCGTTATAACAGATTCATTTCAGCCAATGAAGTTGGCGGCAGCCCTGCAAGGCTTGGTTGTTCCAAAGAAGAATTCCATGATTTCATTCTTGAGCGACAGCGTAATTGGCGGTTTTCACTTAACGCAACAAGTAGCCATGATACCAAGCGAGGTGAAGATGTTAGAGCAAGGCTAAACGTTATCAGTGAAATTCCAGATGAGTTTGCCCGTTCTTTAATGAAGTGGGCAAAAATAAACTTAGACAGCAAACAACGAGTTAACGGTAAACTCTCGCCAAATAGAAACGAGGAATATTATCTCTACCAGACGCTCATAGGATCCTATCCATGGATTGAAGAAGAAAAGATGGATTTTGCTCAACGATTAAAACTGCACATGATCAAAGCTTTGCGTGAGGCTAAAGAAAACAGCGATTGGATTAATCCAAATAAACAGTATGAAAGTTCGGTTGAAGCCTTTATAGAGCACATTTTAAAAGACCAGAACTTTATGGAGCGATTTCTTCAGTTACAAAGAAAAGTTTCGTTCTTCGGATTTCTTAACTCTCTTTCACAAGTGCTAATAAAAATGACTTGCCCTGGCGTCCCTGATTTTTATCAGGGTACAGAATTTTGGGACCTTAATATGGTTGATCCCGACAACCGTCGATCCGTAAACTACCAAATCAGGCAAAAAGCCCTTACAGAAATAAAATTATTAGATACACAAGAAACCTCGAGTCTCTGTGAAAGTCCTGGTAACGCAAAAGCTAAAATTTATCTTATTTACAAAACACTCGGCTTTAGACAAAAAACAAAACCGCTATTTGATGAAGGAGCATACATCCCCATAGTGATAAAAGGTGCACACAAAGATTGCATTATTGCATTTATGCGTAAGAAAAATGGTCTCTCCGCCATAGTTGTAGCGACCAGATTTCTAACTCATGTAATTGCGCCCGACGCAAATTGGAAAAGAGCTGATTGGGCTGACACTATCCTTATCATTCCAAACTCCGAGCCTTCAAACTTTAATAATCTATTGACAGGCAAAGAAATTAAAACACAAAATGGTAGATTATTTATCAAAGACATTCTGGCGGGTTTTCCTGTTGCTTTGCTTTTCGGAGTCAATCGAGAATGAGAAGCAGCGGAATTTTGCTACACATTACATCTCTTCCTTCTGATTTTGGCATAGGCGATTTGGGTCCAACCGCCTATAGATTTGTGGAATTACTCACCAAAGCAAATCAACGTTACTGGAGTATATTACCACTTTCGCCTACTCGATTGCAAGATGGAAATTCACCGTACCAGACAAACTCAGCTTTTGCAGGTAATCCTCTGCTGATTAGCCCAGAGATACTGGTTGAAGATGCCTTATTGTCAGAAGAATATCTAAGCAGGATTAATCCTTCAAACCGAGTAAACTTCGATAAGGTTTACCCTGCAAAAGAGGCGCTTCTTAGGAAAGCATATGGTCATTTTGTTCAATCAAAAAACAACTTGTCATCTGCGACCCTCAGTTTTGACTGTTTTTGTTCCTTAAATGAAAGCTGGCTAAATGATTATGCCCTTTACGTTACTCTTAGAGAAAGCATAGGTGTGCCATGGTATAAATGGCCAGCTTCACTAAGGAGAAGAGAACCTCAGGCAATTGCGAAAAAACAATCCGCTCTCAAAGAGGAAATTAAGCGACAAAAATTCAACCAGTATCTCTTCTTTTGCCAGTTTTCTCGTCTAAAGGCTTTTTGTAGATATTGTAACGTTCAGATTATTGGCGACATGCCTTTTTATTCAGCTCATGATAGCGTGGATGTTTGGGTTCACCCTGAATTTTTCAGCTTAAACGGCAAGGGCGAGTCCAAATTCGTTGGGGGCGTTCCACCGGATTATTTTAGCGTAGGGGGGCAGCTTTGGGGAAATCCAACCTATAATTGGAAAAAAATACGACAAAATGGTTTCAAATGGTGGATGGAGCGCATAAGACATAACTTAANGTTGTATGATAAATTGCGTCTGGACCATTTCAGAGGTTTTGTGGCTTACTGGCAAGTACCCGCCAGAGCTAAAACTGCAAGAGATGGCAAATGGGTAAGGGCACCCTCTGATGCATTCTTCAAAGGGTTAAAAACTAATTTTCCATCGCTTCCCTTTATAGTTGAAGACCTAGGATACATCGACGAACCCGTCGAAGCTGCAATCAAAAAGCTGGGTGTTTCAGGTATGCGGGTGTTGCTTTTCGCTTTTGACGGTGACTCATCGAATCCTCATCTTCCTAAAAATCACGTTAAGAAATCGGTTGTTTACACTGGAACCCATGACACTAACACCGTTAAGGGTTGGGTTACCCGTGAAGCTTCACATAAAGAAAAGCAGAACCTTTTTCAACAATTAGGTAGAAAAGTCGGAGTAAATCATGTAAGTTTTGAACTTGTTAAAACTGCATTGGCTTCCAGAGCTGATTTGAGTATTATTCCGATGCAGGATATCTTGGGTTTAGGTTCAGATGCAAGAATGAATAATCCTGGAAGCTCATCACATAATTGGGAGTGGCGAGCCCTTCCAAAACAAATTGGCGGTGAGAAATTCGCTGAGTTAGGGGCAGTTACAATTGAATATCGCCGTTAACTTACTTTACGTTTTTTAAGCTCTTTAACATCCCAACTATAATCAAACGCGCTGTTGTCAAGGTTAAGATAAATGGAGAGAACGAAAGACTTAGTGGATGTTGTTCTTTTAACGAAAAATAGCCAGCGGCGTCTAAAAGATTGCTTAGACTCAGTTTACAAAAATGTTCCCGTACATCAATTGATTGTGGTAGATGGCTACTCCACGGATGAGACTCTAACGATCATTAAGGAATTTGAAGATAGATTTCATAATACCCAAATAATTTTTGACAAGGGTAACAGAGCTACAGGTAGACAAATTGGTATAAGTCTAGTGACGACGGAATGGTTCATTTTTGTAGATAGCGACGTGATTCTATCCAGAGATTGGTACAAAAAAGCGCAATATTACATTGACCAAACCGTAGGAGCAGTTTGGGGTACAGAAATTTGGTCAACTATTAAAACGAGCTCAACTTTGAAACTCTTTTTGTTAGTGACGCGTAAAATTTTTGAGGTTAGAGGCGGCACACATGATACATTAATACGAACTGATTTGGTGAGAGACATAGTAATTCCTAAGAAACTGCATGTTTTTGAGGACGCTTATATCAAAGAATGGGTTGAAGGTAAGGGTTTTCGTGTGGTAGCTTGTTATGTTCCCTTTTGTATTCATTTCCGACCTCCGAATGTTTGGACTTTTAGAGGAAGTCTTGGCTTAATTGTTGAAGCTTTTAAGTTCGGACATCCTCGGGTAATTTTGAAACTGTTAGCTGCATATGGTTTCTACACTGCATATTCTGTTTACCAATTTACAGTAGTAGACAAACGTTGAAGTACATAAGCGGTCACTCTTAACTAGGGTTTTTAAGGTGATATGCTTAAATCCTATCTAAAAATGAGAAGATGAGGGGGCACATTGAAAGAGCATATTGATGTAGTAATGCTTACTAAAAACAGCAGTCATCTGCTATCGCAATGTTTGAAATCAATTTATGAAAATGTGCCAATAAGGGAATTGATTGTGATTGATTGTTATTCAACCGATAAGACGCTCCAAATCTTAGACAAATTTAAAAAAAAATATGGCAATATCAAAATTACTCAGCTAAATGGTTCTAGGGCTAAAGCTCGAACTGAGGGAATTCGCCAAGTTACCACTGATTGGTTCATGTTTGTTGACAGTGATGTCGTCCTTTGCAAGGACTGGTACAAAAAGGCTCAATCTAATATGGCAAGCGACGTTGGGGCAATTTGGGGCTTAAACATTGATGTAATCCCTAATGTAACCGACAAACGTATCCTGAAATTCCAGAGTATTATCGCTCGTGAATGCTTCAACCTCCGTGGCGGAACACATGATATCTTGATTTTGCGTGAAGCAGTTGAAGGCATAATAATTCCTGATCATCTTCACACTTTTGAGGATGCCTTTCTCGTTCAGTGGATTCAAGAGCATGGTTACAAAGTCAGAGTTGGAAGTAACATATACTGCTTGCATTACAAACCGCCGACAAATTGGAATATCAAAAATGGCTTTTCACAAGCAATAGTTGAATTCAAATGTGGTTTAGTCTACTCTCACGTTTACGAGTATATTGTTTTCTATCCAGTTTTTGTACTGTATTGGTGCTTGCAAGTGCCACTAAACGGTTTTAAACGCAGTTAGTGGGACAATGCAATCCATAGGTGATCTGAGACTGGTCTTGGCAAAAGATCAGCTGTTCCGTCTGGCTTCATCAAAAGCCTTTTGTTAAGATTAGCGTTAAATTCACCGATAATATCTGCGTAGACATGTTGCATGGATAATGCATCAACTATTTTATCTGCAACCTGCGGGTCGGCAGAAATGAGTAAAGCACCTGAACTGATTAGTTGTAATGGATCAATTTCATAGAAACGGCAAATTTTCGCAGTTTCAGGTTCAATTATGATTTTATCTTCAATCACTCGTACGCCCAATCCCGCTGCATCGGCCATTTCGTGAATGCCATTTGTGATTCCTCCTTCGGTGGGGTCGTGCATTGCGTGGACACCTCCAGCTTTGTAAGCGGTTAATGCATCTTTGACAACACTTATTTGGTTGTAGAAACCCTTGGCGTTATCCAAAATGGTGGGACTAAAAATTTTTTTCATTTGTTCCTCTCGGTCAGTAGCTAAAATTGCTGTGCCCTCTATGCCAGCACTTTTTGTTAGAATTAACTTATCTCCTATCTTGGCGCCTGCAGCAGTTACATATTTGCCTTTTTCTGTTAGGCCCATGGCACAGCCAACCACAATCGGGTTAGCTAAACCTGGTGTTGACTCACAATGTCCGCCCACTATGGCTATGCCTAGCTCTTTTGCTGCAGTATGCATTTGACTGCTAATGGTTTCTACAATTACGCTATCAGCGCCTTCTGGCAACATCAGACATGAAAAGAAAAATGCCGGTTCAACCCCAAAAGTCGCAACGTCATTAGCGTTAATATTGATAGCTTCCCACCCAATGCGTTCTACAGCACCCGTAATAGGATCCATAGAAACGATGGCGTTTTTGCTTCCAACGTCCAAAACNGCACCGTCTACACCGGCGGTTGGTCCCAAAATTATTTCGCTTCTTTCAGCNCCAAGGTTCTTGAACACCACTTTTTTTAGGATTTCTATCGGAATTTTTCCGGGCAAAAGCTTCATAGCTTATTCTTTGTTAAACTGTGCTTTTAAGTTGTGGGACAACTCGGAAAACGGCGTGCATTACCGGTATGGCTANTATTAAGCCAATGANCATTTGTACCACGTTGAAAGGAACTTCCGCTAGGGCCACTGCAAAGGGATAGCCAATTACAAACCTTTCGTATAAGAAGTATCCTATGACCATTACTAATCCTCCAATAATGACGGAGATAAAGGCACAAACAGTGAGGTTTGGAATATACTTCCTGAGTTTTTGGTTCAATAAACCGACGATTAAGCCTTCTCCACCTTTTATAATAAGCGTACCTGGGGCGAACAAAGCGAAACCCAAGTAAACATCGGAAAGTGCGGAGCCTATTCCGCCTGCTAAGGCACCGACTAAAGGACCGAAAACCAAAGCAGAAATGTAAATGGTTGTTTCACCTATGTTGAAGTATCCTGATGTGGCTGGAATAGGTATAGGCGGAATCTGTGAAGTAACGACAAATACTAGTGCGGCAAATACCGCTGCAACTGTAATTTTAAAAACTGGGGATTCAACAAACCCTTGGTTTTTTGTCTTAATATTTGATTTTTTAATATTCATTAACTTCACAGCGTTATAGTTTTAGAGCTAAATAAAGCCATATAAATGCATCCTCTGTTACGATTGCAGCTTTTAATTTAACTTCGAGTTCTTATTTCTTCTAGCAAAGATTCAGAAGAGGAAAATCTAAATGTTAGTTCAATCAAAATAAAACACGAGAGTGAACAGTTTATGTCAGTTAAAGAAGATCCAATCAAACTTCATAAAGAAGCTATGGCTCTGATGGAAAACAAGAAATACAATGAAGCTCGC